>Ga0078894_10000184_pt1 | contig 40224 bp, 37 predicted proteins | sample LauGreSu1BDMLBSD_2_FD_67506 | JGI IMG/M metagenome (GOLD analysis project Ga0078894, IMG submission 67506) | Freshwater lake microbial communities from Lake Michigan, USA - Su13.BD.MLB.SD (version 4) (version 4) | ecosystem: Environmental > Aquatic > Freshwater > Lake | place: Lake Michigan...
AAATAAACCTTCACGAAATTCAAACCAATTTATTAAAATTTTGAAAATAGAATACAACAATAGAATAGATGATACATATTGTTTTACTGAACCAAAAAAACATATGGGGATTTTCAATGGAATAATTACAGGACAATGCACCGAAATTACAGAATATTCAGACGAGAATGAGACAGCAGTATGTAATTTAGCGTCAATTGCCCTACCAACATTTGTCAATAAAGATACAAAAGAGTTTAATTATGAACAATTACATTCTGTTACAAAAGTAATAACAAATAATTTAAACCGTGTTATTGACATAAATTTTTATCCGACAACAAAAACAAAGGCGAGTAATTTTTTACATAGACCAATTGGAATTGGTGTTCAAGGATTAGCAGATACATTTGTATTAATGGATATTGCGTTTCATAGTGATAAAGCAAAGGAAGTTAATAAACTCATATTTGAGACAATTTATCACGCTGCTCTAGAAAAAAGTAATGAAATTGCCAAAGAAATAAAATCAAAAAGAAAAATAGACGACAATGTTATTATATATAGTCAATATGACAAAGACAAAAAATATGAATTGCTAGGTAAACATTTTGGAGCATATCAATCATTTGAAGGTTCACCAGCAAGCAAAGGTATTTTACAATTCGATATGTGGGGTGTTCAACCGACACCAGATCGATATAATTGGGTCGATTTGAAATTATCTATTGTTGAACATGGATTAGTTAATTCACTTCTTATTGCTCCAATGCCTACAGCAAGTACGTCACAGATATTAGGGTTTAATGAATGTTTTGAACCATTTACAAGCAATATTTATAGTCGTAGAACATTAGCCGGAGAATTTATTGTAGTTAATAAATATTTAATGAGAGAGTTGATTGACTTAGGATTTTGGAATAAAAAATTAAAGGATAATATTATTGCTAACAATGGGAGTATTCAACATTTGGACTTTTTACCAGAACATTTGAGAGAAAAATATAAAATTGTATGGGAAATTCCAATGAAACATTTAATAGATATGGCTGCTGACAGAGGTGCTTTTATATGTCAAAGTCAAAGTATGAATCTATGGTTAGAAGATCCAACATATAATACTCTAACATCAATGCATTTTTATTCATGGAAAAAGGGTTTGAAAACAGGTATTTATTATTTAAGACGAAAACCAAAACATCAAGCACAAAAATTCACTATTGAACCAGAATTAAAAGAAAAATCGCAAGTTGTTGAAACGGAAGAAGATGAAATATGTGAGATGTGTAGTGCTTAAAATAATTTAATCACAATATTCTTTACAGATACCAAAAGTGCGTCTATGCCAAACAGTTATTCCATGTTCTTTAATTCCATCTATATGTCTTTTTGCGCCATAACCTTTATTAGAATCTATACCATAATAATCACCTAAATAAGGGTTATCGGAACATAATTGGTCAATATATTCATCACGTGATACTTTAGCAAGTATTGATGCTGCTGCTATAGCGCTATATTTATTATCACCTCCTTCAACACAAGTATGATTAAATTTTTCATATGTATTTTTATTTTTGTCGAAAATAGTTAAATAATTAAAATAGTTACCATCAACTAATAATTTAAAATTATGTGTTATACTAAGATTATTTTTTAAACCGTTAGTAACACAGAAATCAGACGTAATAAATTTTTTATATGTATTAACAATTGAATTATGCATACATTTTTGGGTTGCTTGTAAAATATTTATATCGTCTATTGTTTTTTCAGTTTCATATGATACAGACCACGCTAATGCGTTTTGTTTAATATAATCAGCAACTTCTTCTATTTTCTTTTTGGAATGGAATTTTTTACTATCTTTCATTTTAGAGTGGTCGAATGTATCATCTTTAGGTAAAATAACGGCTGCTGTATAAACACGACCAAATAAAGGTCCTCGTCCTACTTCATCAACGCCAATTTCCCAAACATTAGGATAGTCAGAATAATATTTCTTAAGAGGGACTTGTTTTGTTCTTGTTCTCGATTTTTTTACAGGTTGTTCTACAATTTCTATAATATTATCTAGTTCATTAATATTATTTGTTAATTCACAAGCAATACCATTATTATCATTATTATCATTAACTTCATTATCGTCATCATCAACAATTACAACACTTTCAAAGTCAGAATTCTTCATTTTGTAATATATTATACTTTAACAAAATATAATATAAAATAAATCAATTATATTTTTAATAAAACTCACAAACTTTTTTCACAATATAAATTATACAATGAATAACGAAGCATTATTTCTATTTTTAATATTATTATTAGGATTAATATTATGTTCCTTTTTAGGAGGTAATTGCGGGACGATTGAAGGATTGACTAGTGGTGAATTTACTGGAGAAAACAAGAGTAATTATAATCTTTCTTATACAAGACAATCGAACGACCAAACACAATCACAAGCATCTATGACAAATTATGACAATTATAATCATTTTGATGGTTCTAGTATGCCTTCAACTTTTTATGCAAGTGATGGTTCGACAATTAAACTAAGTAGTGGAGATTTAATAGAAACTGATAAAAATGGTTCTAGTATTACTTATAAGATTTCTAATGATACTTCTGGAAATAGACAAACCATAATGGAAACAAACAGAACTACTGAAGGGTTTACACCATATACTGGAGATATTTTAGTAAGAAAATATATTGCTTCTAATGGCGCTTACGCTACAATTATTAATACTGATAAAGGAGTTGCTGTAAAAATACATTATGCTGATGGCAATGAAAAGATATTTTACGCTACACGTCACTATACATATAATCCAGATTATATTAATGTTGGTGCAAATATTCCATATAATCCACCTGGGTACAATCCACCAGGAAGTGTAGGTGCGTATAACCCACCAGGATATAACCCTCCTGGAGCAACACAACCAGTTTATAATCCACCAGGGTATAATCCACCAGGAAGTGTAGGTGCATATAATCCACCAGGATATAATCCTCCTGGAACAAATGTATATTCAAGTAGTCTTCCACCAGGAATTCCAAGAAGTCAAATACCATCAGGAGATGAAGATTTGTATATATTAAAATCAGAAGTTGTACCTCCAGTTTGTCCAGCGTGCCCAACTGTTTGTCCAAAACAAGAAAAGAAGTGCCAACCATGTCCTCCTTGTGCTCGTTGTCCAGAACCAAGTTTCGAATGTAAGAAAGTTCCAAATTACAATGCTGCAAATAATGAATATTTACCAGTTCCAGTTGTGAACGATTTCAGTACATTTGGAATGTAATTCAAACCCCAATAAATTTACAATATAATATTTAAGTTTTTATTTATTCAAATATTATTATTAATATTATTTCTATTTTATTTTATTTTATTTTTATTTTATAATTCAAATACTTTTTCTCTCATTAACGTCTTTTTCTATGTGATTTTCTCTTTGATTTTTTAATATGTTTTTTATGTTTACGAGTTTTTCTACGTCTTCTTCCTCCAAACATAGTTTTTCCAGTTAGTTCTCCTTCTGAAGTTATCTGATTTATAACACTTCTTTTATCTCTGTCAGACAACAAAGTAGTGTTCTTAACCGAATTTACAACAGCATCTATTGTCATTGTTTCAACCTCTAAATCACTAAATCTTAATTCTGCTTTGCTTTCCATAGTTATATCACTTATTTCAGATGTTTGTGAATATAATATGTCTTCTTCTTTTTTGTCAACATATCCAGTCGTTTTTAACAATGTTTCATAAAGAGTTGTAAAACTAACAGTTGTTAATTTCAACGCATTTTGAATTGTACCACCAATATTCATATTTACAAATTTTGCTATTAAATCCGTATCATATCCATAACCTATAGTAGAAACACTTTCTAAACTTCGTGCTGTCTCATTTGTCAAATTAGTATGAAGTGTATGAACTGATGTTGCCACTGTTTTTTCATCTGTTTCATCAAGTGTCCACGCTTCTTCATGTTCAAATAATTTAGCCAGAAACCAATCAATATAAGAAATGGCAATAGGTGATTTATCACTGTCTATAGTTTCCCTTATTTCTTTTAATGTTATAGTACGTTCTTTGCCATCTATATTCATTAAAAGAAGTGTATTCAAACCTTCATCAGGATCGGTACCGAAATATTTTTGTGTATCTCTTAATTTTCTTGTTGATTGACTATTAAATTTAGAAGCAATTGAACGTACAACACCTATAACTGGTGAAGAAATATTTATAACTGTAAGAATTACAAAAGTCCATAATCCACCGCCCACTATTTCTTTAATGTTTTTCATATTAAATTGTTCTTCAATACCACCAGATAAAAGACTTGATAATGCTTGATATGTATTAAAAGATTCACTACCAACATTAAGTATTAATCTATACGAACTCACAATAGTTTCAACAAGTGGTCTGACAATAGGACTTCTTTTCAAATATTCTAATATTTCTGATGATGTCATTGGATCTGAATTTTGAAACACAAATCTTGCCTGACTAATACCCTGTATAAATAAATTCATTTTAGTTTCATATTCTGAACGACTTAACCCAGAAATTTCACTATGGTATAAATCTTTAGCTGTATCAAGTGCTGTACCAGTTAACGCTGGAATTACAGATGGTTGAAAAACTGCGTATAAACCCATTATTGTGAGTAATAAAAATAATGCTCTGTTTTTATTAACAAGACGAGCATTCAATAAATTCTCTTCATTCATGTTTTTAATATCTTTTATTGCTCTCTCAAATGCTTCTGTTAATGATTGTGGTGTGGCAAAATCAAAAGAAACAACACTTTTTTCATCAACATTTGACACAACGTCTGTTATAGGTCTCTTCATTGGTCCCCTACCGTATCTATTACGACGTTTAATACCACGTCTAGTTCTCTTTCCTCCGACATTAGAGTAATCTAAATGTTTTTTTCTCTCTCTGTGTTCTTTTAATAATCTTTCTCTTTCACCTAATTCTCTTATTTGTAAATCCTTTATACGAGAGTCTATTTTAAATAATCTTGATTTGTCTTCTTCAATTTCTCCTACATCTTTAACTCTGTTTTTCTCTCTTTCAGCGTCTAAACCTTTTATACTTTTAGCAATTTCATCATAATTTCTTTTATTTCTATCCATAGAATAACCTTTTAACCAGTTTCCACTCAAATATTCTGACATTTGTAATCTATAAATATATATTACATATAGATTATAAATAATTTCATTAATTTCTTTTTCTTTTTTCTCTCTTTATTCTCTCGACTTAATACATTTATCATCTATTTTTAGTGTCTCTACTTTTTCTTCTTGGGGAACAATTCTAATAATACATTTAGATTTTTTTCCGTAAAGTGGTTCTGTACATCCTTTCTCTTTCTTATTTTTTCTAGTTTTTTTTATTTTATACAATTTTGGTTTATCATCTGTACATCTTGACCTAAAATGTTCATATCTTTCTCTCACATCACAATAAGATAATTTCGAATTCTTTTTAAGCATTTTATTTACTAATTCATGTAAATTATAGACATAACGAGAAAAAGTATCACGGTTTTTCATATGGCACATATTTAATGGCATTTGTTTTAAATTATTTGTTAAATTCATACGACAATACTTGCAAGGTAAAACATGTTGTAAACTTATAATGAAATCCCTATATTGTTTTTTCTGTTCTGTAGTCGGGTCTACTGGATAATTAAAACTAATAGTATGGAGTAAATGCCACGCAGCAGGTCCCCAAGTAAACGTTACCATACCATCACCAGAATTATAATCTTTCTTTGTAAAAATATGTTTTGATTGTTTATTTTTTCTAGATTTGTTATTATGTGTATTTATATTTTTACGAGTTTTTTTCATTTTCTTTATTAAATTAAAGAGAGAAAAATAAAAAATAAAAAATAAATATATATAGTAAAATAATAATAATGGAAATAAAATCTGAACTTGAATTGTATTTAAATTCGACTAAAAATGTTTGCTTATACACTAGTGTTGCGGTGTTCTTAATAATTATGTTTATAATAAGTCCTCTTAAAGATTTATTCATGGTTTCCTTTTTTAGCAAAATACTTATTATTGTCGTTTTAGGATATGCTCTCTATATAAATACTATAAATACAAACGCATTTAATAAGGGTAATGTGTTATTTAGTGGTGGCGAATGGTCATCATTAAAAACTAATTTATTATCGAGTTACATGTTTTCTCTCTTCATTTTTATATTAATTATATCTGTTTTCAAAAAACTATTTTAGAAGTTCATTAACAAAACTCTGTGAATAATTACTTTGTTTCATTTGATTTATAAAAGCGTTGTCAAAATCTGAATGTATTTCCATTAATCGTTTGAAATATAATTTGTCATTTTTGAAATCATTCTTATTCACAATAATTACTTTTCCATCATTTGTTCTGAACAGCATATTTGTTCTTATTTATATATTATAAAATTATATTTTTATACCTTTATAATATATTATTTTCATTTTATATATACAACAATTCGTTAAAAAGTATAAGTAATTTATTCTTATTAAATATATATAATGAGTACTGGTATGTATAGAAGTAATATTATGTCTCAAGGAGGCGGTTTCACTGATATGTTTAGAAATATGTCTTGGACTACTATTTCTCTCATTGTTTTAGTGATAATTGTATTGATTATTTTTATTTTATATTATTTTAATGTATTTTCCAATTCAACAAAAACATCGTATAAACCTAATTTAGAAGGAGGTCAAGGGCCTTCAAATAAACAAGTCGAAATCATTCTTTTCTACACAGATTGGTGTCCACATTGTAAAACAGCAAAACCTGAATGGGAGGAAATAAAATCAAAATATGATGGAAAAGTTGTAAATGGTTATAAGGTCATTTTCACTGAAGTAAACTGTACGGAAGAAACTGATGAAGTCGAAAAAATGATGAATAAGTATTCTATTGAAGGATTTCCAACAATTAAAATGCTAAAAGAAGGTCAAATTATTGAATTTGACGCAAAACCAACAAAATCTACTCTAGACCAATTCATCAATAGTGTTATTTGATAAATCAATCGTGTACTTTTCAAGACAAGAAGAAAAATATTTTTTCCCTGCGTTTATACCTTCATTTATAAAATCTCTTCTAACATCCTGTGATGATAAAACAGATTGTAAATATTCTAAACTCATTAAATTCGCATCATAAACCACTTCATTTTTAACTTTTTCTTGTTTTTCTTCAGTACTCAAATGTGTTAACATTCTGTATAAAAAACTAACAATATAATCAAGTAATGACGAATTCTGGTCAATACTATATTTATCAATATTTGTATAATTATTTCGGAATGATAATATTTCTTCAGGAGATCTTCCGTGATTTAAACAATGGTTTAGTGGATAATTTGATACGACACCACCATCAATATAACATTTACCATTTAAACAAACTGGTGAAATAATTATTGGTAATGCCATTGTCATTTGAATTGCTGTTAAAAGTCGTAAATCCGGATGCGTTAAATATGATATGTCTTCTTCTTTAAAATTATTTATTTCAAATGTGAATAAATGAAGTTCAACACCAGTTAGTTCATAGAATTCTTTAAGTGTTATATTGAGAGAAATATCTTTAGCAGCAAAAAGTGGTTTAAAAAATATTTCAACAATTTTCTCGTCAAATAGACCTCTTTTTGTAAAAGAATCAAATACAGTTTGAATATCAATACGTAATGCTTCATGCCACGGTCGTTTTATAATGTAATCATTTATGATGTCCCAATTATCAAATTTACAACATAAAATTACACCCAAAATACCTCCAGCAGATGTTCCATAAATGCTTTCGATATTTTCAATATTCCACACACTGCATTTTTGCAATTCCTGTACAGCGCCAATAGATTTAAACAAAGTTGGTCCACCACCAGATATAACAAGATGTTTGATAATTTTGCTCATTCAGTATATATTTATGTATTAGAAATGATGTTTTTATATCAAAAATTTTTGTTTTGTGTTGTTATTTAATTGATTTGTTTAATGAGAGAAACAAAATTTAACAACAATATAAATTAAAATGTAACAAATTTTTTCTATTAGAAAATTAACAACAAATGTCAAATATTTTTACACTTGAAAATATTGATGATTTTTCCGAAAAACTGAATATTGATGAATTGTACGAGAGAAAACGACAACAAGATGTCCAACAACTAGAATTATATAATAAAATATTAAATAGAATACATGTCAGAATAAAAACAACATCAAGACAAAGAACTGGAGATCAATTTTGCTGGTTTGTTGTTCCAGAAGTAATAATTGGTGTACCTCGATATGACAACGCTGGTTGTATTGCTTATATTTTAGACAAATTAAAAAATAACGGTTTCAATGTAAAATATATACATCCAAACACTTTTTTCATATCATGGGCACATTGGGTACCTTCATATGTGAGATCGGAATTAAAAAGAAAAACTGGTATTGTTGTTGATGAATATGGAAATAAGGTCACTGACGAGACAAATGAAAGAGAAACAAATGATGAACCAGAAGATATTAATAAAGGAATGTTTAATGTGAAAGACCAAGGACAACAACAGAATACAGCACAAACAAAACAACAGAAAAAATATACACCGATTAATTCATATAAACCATCTGGTAATTTAGTTTATAATCAAGATTTATTAAATAAAATCGAAGATAAATTTATTTAGTTTGAGAGAAAATATCTAGCAATATATGTGGTATTTTATATTTACTATATATATACATGGCAATAAAGACAAAAAAGAATAAACAAAATAATCATAATAAAACAAAAAAAGTAAAAGTTATGCCGAACCTTAGTAGTTCACAAATAAAAACAATATGTAAAAAATCGTATAATGATTTCAATACTTTTGAAGCAGAATATGAAAAATCAGAAAAATATGAATTAGTAAAAGAAAAAAAAGATGTTCAAAGCGAATTAGTTAAATTATTAAATCAACCAACATCTCCAAAAGATGTAAGACCTCAAGATGATTTCTACAATGCTATTAATTATTTATGGTTGAAAGAAATAACACAAAAAAAAGGAGAAGAATATATTGTACAAATCGATGATTTCAGATTGGTTCAAAATAAGGTTTATCATGAAATTATTGATATTGCAAAAGATTATATTAAAAACAATAAGGGATCAGAAAAAGCAAAACAAATTTCCAATATTTACAACTCTTATCTGAATTTTCTAGATGATAAAACAGCAATGAAACATGTTGATCAATACACTACTATTTTAGAAGGGTTTATGTTGATGCCGCCTGAAAAAGGTGCATGGCAATATCTTGGTCTCGTTAACAGAAACGAAGTTGTAGCATTTGGTCTACCATTTGTTTTAACAATAGCCCCTGATAATAAAAATTCAACAATATTTAGATGTTCTATAGCACCTCCACAAGTTTCATTAATTGATATTTTTGTATATTTTGAAGACGGTACTGATGTTGAATATAAGAAAAGTTATAAGAGAAAATATTTCCAATATATTAATCGTTTATTTGACACTATTTTTGGTAAAAATCATAAATACAAAGCACAAGATGTGTGGGATTGTGAGGTTGAATTGCTTATGGCAATGGGTTGTGACTCAATTAAGAATGATTCGGAAGAATATTATAACAAGGTAATGAAGGGAGACGCACTTAAAAAATATGGGTTTGATTGGGTTCAGTTTTCTGAAAAATTCGGTTTCAAAGATGCTCCTAATTTCTTTATTGCGACTTCATTGAATTATTTAAAATGCGGATCTGAATGGATATTAAGCAATTGGGGAACTGATAAATTGAGATCATATTTAGTATATATTTATGTTAGACAGGTTGCTAGGTTCCATAGAAATTGGAGAGAAATACCATTTGAATTTTGTGGTAAATTTATGAGAGGTCAAGAGAAAATATTTCCAAAAGAGTTGTTCCCTATTTTTGGTTTAGCATTTTCATTTAACACATTTTTATCAAATGAGTATATTGCTAGATATAAGAATGAACAAGCAGTTAAATATGTCAAATCTATGGCAGAAGATTTGAAAGCAGTTTTCATAAGAAAAATAAAAAGAAATACCTGGTTACAACCGAAAACAAAGAAGTATGCGTTATTAAAGTTGAAAAATTTCAAATTAGAAGTTGGTAGTCCAAAGGTTTTAGAGAAAGATCCATTATTAGAATATTCTCCAACAGATCCTTGGTATAATGTTAAAAAGATTGAATATTGGAGAACAAAGAGGGCAATTAGTTTAGAAGGAAAGGAGGTTGTTGATATACCAGTGATTGATTGGGGTAATTATCCATTTAAATTTGTTGGAACACAAGCATATGTTGTAAATGCATCTTATACACCAAGTAAAAACGGTATTTATTTTCCTTTAGGGTACATTCAAAAACCATTTATAGATTTAGATGAAAGAGGTATTGAATATAATTTAGCGTATATTGGATATACTATTGGTCATGAAATGTCACATTCTTTAGATGATATGGGTAGTCAATATGATTATAAAGGAAATATGAATAATTGGTGGACACCGGAAGATAAGAAGATATTTAAGGAAAAACAGAGAGATGTAATTAAGCAATATGAAGAATGGGCATTAAGAGATGGAATAAAATTTGATGCCGAACCAACAGTTGGAGAAGATTTAGCAGATATAGCAGGTTTATCTATATGTCTAGAATATTTAAGAGATTTCCAAGACAAGAATGATGATATTATACCTGTGAGAATTTTGTCATTTAAGGCATTATTTGTATATTTTGCTTATCAATATAGACAAAAAATGTCAGAGAAAGCTTTAGCAGCGCAATTAAAGACAAATCCTCATCCACCAGATAAATACAGAACAAATGTTCCGTTGTCTCGTTTAAAAATATTTAGGGATTTATACCAAGTTAAAAAGGGAGACGGTATGTTTTGGCATAACACAGATACTATTTGGTAAATTAAATAATATTTTAGATAATGAAAGTATTTAGGAAAATATTTAGAATAATTTGGAAGAAAAAATGTATTTTGTTTTGTGAATTGTTAATTTAATTTGTCAGAAGAATAAATTAAATTATTTAGAATTTCTTTCTGTTCCATAAAATTTTTTTGTGGGTTATATATATAAATATGGCTAAGACCCGTAGACACCATCGTATGAGAATGGCCTCTGCTGCTAGAAGCAGAAGTGCCAGAAGAGCTGCTGCTAGATCTGCTTCTGCTGCTGCTGCCAGAGCTAGATCTGCCACCAAGGCTGCCTCAAAGGCTGCTTCCCGCGCCGCTTCTGCTGCTAGATCTGCTTCTGCTGCTAGATCTGCTATGGCTGCTAAGGCTGCATCTGCTGCTGCTGCTAAGGCCGCTATGGCTGGAAGAGCTGCTGCTATGGCTGCTGCCCGCGCTGCTTCTGCTTCAAAGGCAAAGGCATAAATGTAACACTCAAATAATATTTGTTTTATTATAATTAAGTTAATCAATAATTATAATGAAATTTATTTGTTTATTTATTTATTTATATAAATGTCAGAAAACAATATTTTCATGCCTTTAAAGAATTTAGTTACAAATTCTGTAATAATAAAACCTACAATTTATGATGAAATAAATATTCCAAAAAGTTATGATGTAAAAGATTTGTTGAATTATTATTGGATCGTCCCTCCAGAAACATTGTTAGCATTTACATATTCTGAAACTTCTGCCGTACCAATTATTGACCAAACTGTTTGGAAAATTACTAGTGTTAATCAACGTTATTTTTTCGGTATTAGTTATGCTATGTTTAATTATACAGAAATTGGTAGTAAAACTTTTACAAAAACATATCTTTACGGTTCAATAACAACAGACAATAAGGTTCACATAACGTTCAGTTCATCACCAATAATAACTGGTTTAGGAGAAATTAAAACTATTGGAAAAAATAGTTTCATTAGTATGCAAATGAATTCAGGAAATCTGATGCATTGGAGTTATATGATACCTGTGAAAGAAGGTGATTATTATTATAATAATTTGCCTGGAACAGATCCTGTTGTAAATATACCTGAATTTATAAATCTTTTTAATTCTTAAATATTTTTGTTTATTTATAATCTTACTTATTTTCATCATTAACTATTTGTTCAATTTCTTTTTTAAGTTTATCTTCAATTACATTTTCTCCTTCGTAATCATTCTTTTTTCTCTCATCATTTATTTCATCATTTAATAATTTTTCCGATGTTTTTTCAAGGACTGCTATTTGTTTTATTGTAGTATCTTTTATTTTATTTTCAACAATTGCTTGATATATTTTTATTCCCTCAACATAATCTTTCTCACACTGTAAATACAAATCAATTATTAACTCTCGTGTTTTCACAACTAAATCTTGAAGACCATTTTCTGTTAATAATGGATTTACAATAATTCTTTTTTTACCTGTATTTGGGTCTAGAATATATGTAAATAAACCATTAATTACACCTAATAATTTTTCTTGTGAAGAATTTATATTTTCCATCATGTTTTTAACATTTTCAGCGTACATAATAAATAATCTGTTTGTTTCATTTCTCTCTTTATTTTCATCCGTATCTGGATATAGTTTTAATTCTCCTTTATATTTTTTATTCAATTTATCTGAACATATAGATCCACTATTGTAGTCACGCAATTTAATGTCACTAAATTTTTTTATATCATCTGGTATATTTTCATTTCCAGTATACACCCTATAAAATTTTCTTACATCTTCAATATATTGTTTTTTCGTCTCTTCTGTCATTCCAACAAATCTACCAGTTTTATAATCATAGTCGTCTTCATATAATTCTTCTAACTCAGAAATTCCTGGTTCATCCATTAGATCTTTAATTTCTCCATCAGCGCCATTATTTATATTACAAAAATTCGGATGAACAGAATATTTTTCGTCTGTATCTTCCAATTTAGAATAATCTTGACCTTTTTTTAATGAATTCAACCGATTATCGCATAATCCTAATTTATACAATTTTCGTTCTACACCTTTTGGAATTTTGTTCTTTTCAGATAATTCTCTTTTTATAATATTACCATCAGCATCTTTATAAGTATAAACAGGATTTATTGTTGTAACAATAGCAGCAAAAATATGTGCAATTTTGATATAAAATTTGGCTATTCCATTGCAAATTCTTTCTCTCTTTTTTTCATCTAACAAGTTCAATTTGTCTTCTACATTTTTCTTATTGAAAAAAATCATATTATCTGTTTTCATTTCATTTGTTTCGACACCTTTTTTAACTCTTTCCTCCAAGTATTTAATTTCTAAATCATTGAAATATTTTTTTATAATATCAGATGTTAAAATAACTAGTTCATTACAATATTCTTCTTCATGTAATTTGGTCATACTTTGAAAATTCATTGTAAGAATATATTTAGTGGCAATATAATCAATAATCTGACCAAATGAAGCAGTTTTAAGTTTGTCTTCTTTTTTTTCTTCTTGTAAAGTTTTAGAAAAATCAGTTATATCAGATGATGAACCACTATCTTTATTTGTTGTATCAGTTGTTTCACTTGTATCAGTTGTTTCACTTGTATCACTTGTTTCACTTATAGAAGTTGTTGTTTTAGATGAATTATTTCCCATATATCATATTATTATAAAATAATTATAACTAATTATATATTTATATTATATATTGCTTATCAATGTTAAATATAATATCATATATTAACAATATTACTTGTACACCCTTTTACAAAACAATCTATTATGTACTTATTTTATTATTTTTTATTTTATCATATGGTCTCCAAAAAATATACGACAAGAAGTGTAAATTTATTGGAGAAATAACTCGCATCATACATCATTTATCTGTTTTTGTTATTTATACAGGATTTATAGCACCAACAAATATTTTATGGTTAACTACAACAGTGTCTATGATTGCGTTTCTCTCATGGATTTCGTTAAATAATACCTGTTTTTTGACTGATTTTGAAAATAAAGTATGTAAGAACAATCCAAAAAATCGTTTTCACGATATATTTTATTACACAGGAACACAACTAGAAAAATTTAATTTAGCAACAAGAATTCCATTTATTTTAATTGTAAATTTATTTGCATTTGCTAGATTATATGAATACTATAAAAACACAATATTTGCTATTTACTTGAATAACAAAAAATTTGACATACAAGGTCATCGTGGTGACAAAGGAGAATATCCTGAAAACACTATACTATCATTTGAACAAGCAGCAAAATATGGCGTTGATACTTTAGAAATGGACATGAATATGACAAAAGATAAAGAAATAGTAATATACCATGACAAATATTTGAATGACGGAACTTATATTAAAACAATTAATTTAGAAGATGTCAAAAATTATAACGCAAAATTAGACAGCAATTTCCCATATCAGAAAAAAATAGATAATTTACCTATACCTACATTAAAAGAAGTATTCGAATGGATAAAAACAACCAATTATCCTAATAAAGATACCATAAAATTTAGTATAGAAGTAAAAACGACATCTGAGTTAGATACAGATGAAGAAGTCCAAGAATTTGTTGAAAAAGTAATGGGAATAATTAAAAACAGTAATATTTCAGAAAACCGCATTATTATACAATCAAGAGATGAACGAGCATTATATTATATCAGAAAATTATCACAAACAATCCATATTTCTTATTTAATTGAAAATGATGATTATGACGAAAACAGAAACGATATTAACGATACTACTATACAACAAGCAACAGAATTAAAAGCAAATATTGTTTCACCAGATTATATGTTATTAAATAAGGAAAAAGTAGATAATTTACATAAACATGGTTTTAAAGTAGTTCCATGGACAGTAAATAATTTAGAAGATTTAAGGATAGTTCTTACTTATGGAGTTGATGGTGTCATTACAGACTATCCAAAAATGATTATAGACTATTTGAATGAAAAAAAGTAAAAAAGTAAAAAACAAATAAAAATAATCAAAAATATGTAAATTGATTATAAAATAAAATTGAATTAAAATATTATTATCTCTCACAAAAACAATTATAAATGTATACCAAGGAAAAGTCTAAAAAGAAGAAAGATAATAATATTAACAAAACTAAATTATGGAATATTTTTGATACTAATGTAGAAAATCCAGATAAATTAAAAGAACCTTTAGAGTGTGTATATCGTGCGTGTGGTGACAGAGAAAAGTGTGAATGTTGTGAATGTATATTAGCATTTTCAGAGGAAGGATTTTTAACATGTACTAATTCAAAGTGTGGAATTATATATAAAGATATTTTAGACCAAGGAGCAGAATGGAGATATTATGGAGCAGATGATACACATGGTTCAGATCCTACAAGATGCGGACTTCCTACGAACCCTTTATTAGAAGAAGCATCTATGGGTTGTAAAGTTTTATCAAACTCAAGTAATTATGCTATGAGAAAATTAATAAGACAAACAGAATGGCAATCTATGGTGTATAAAGAATTAGCATTATATAAAAATTTCGAATTAATTACTACTTATGCAAGAAATAGTGGTATACCAAAAATAATTATAGATGATGCTTTGTTATATTATAAAAAAATATCAGAACAAGATGTGACATTTAGAGGTGATAATAAAGACGGTATATTAGCAGCGTCTATATATATTGCATGTAATATTAATAGTTTTCCTAGGACAGCAAAAGAAATAGCACAAATATTTCATTTAGATGTTACTAGTGCTACAAAGGGATGTAAAAATGCTATGACTATTATAAATGTTTTAGAAAAAGATATGGGAAATCAAGAGAAAACAACATTTTGTATTACAACGCCAGAGACATTTATAGAAAGATATTGTAGCAAGTTGAATATTAATAATGAATTAACAAAATTATGTCAATTTATAGCAATCAAAATAGAAAAACAAAATATGATGAATGAAAATAATCCGTCATCGATTGCTGCTGGAATAGTTTATTATATTTCACAATTATGTAATTTGAACATAACAAAAAAAGATGTTAAAAATGTGAGCGAAACAAGTGAAGTAACAATTAATAAATGTTTTAAAAAATTAGAAGATATGACAAAGGATTTAATACCACAAATTATGATAAAAAAATACAATATCTTGGTTTAGAATAGATCAGAAAATTACACTATATAAGAAAAATTATTAAGCGATTTTGATAAATAATATTTTATTTTAATTTTATTTTCATTTTTTTCTACATGATTTACATTATTTCCAAACAACTGATTTTCGATAATTTCAATAAATTTAGACGTATGTTTTTTGACAATATATTCATCATATAATGAATATGAAAACATGTCTCCCATAAGATAATTATCAATGTCATTTAATTTGTTTAGTTCCCATTTTATATAACATTCTTGAGGAGAACCATTTTTTATAAAAGTGTATATTAAACCATGTATCAACTCACTTTTTACCTTTTTCAAAATATTAATATCTACTAATGGTTTATCTCCTATAACAATCATAATTTTCAAATTATATATATTTTCCATTTATAGATATTATTTTATTTATTAAACCTTATTTTTATTTTATTTTTTGTTATTTAGAGAGAAATACATTAAAATAATAAAAATAAAATAATTAATTTTTTTATAAATTATGTCAGAAGAAGTCAATACAAATGCAAATATTCAGTTAGAAATTGTAGAGAAACAACTTATAAATGAACCAGAAGTTTCAACAAATGTTCCTAAAAGGGTTTTCATTGTTCCATATAGAAACCGTGTTCAGCATAAATTCTTTTTCGAAAAATACATGAGTTTTATTTTAGAAGGAGACACCGACTATGAAATATATTTTTCTCATCAATGTGACGCACGTAGTTTCAATCGTGGTGCTGTTAAAAATATCGGTTTCTTAGCAATTAAAGAAAAGTATCCAGAGCATTATAAGGACATCACATTTATTTTTAATGATGTTGATACTGTTCCATTTAATAAGATTTTCGATTACCAAACAACACATGGTGTAGTCAAACATTATTACGGTTTTAAATATACTCTTGGTGGTATTGTTGTTATGAAGGGCGCTGATTTTGAGTTGATAAATGGTTTCCCAAATTTTTGGGCGTGGGGTAATGAAGATAATTGTTTACAAAAAAGATGTCAAATGAGTGGTCTTTTAATTGATAGAAGTGTATTTTACCAAATAGGTAGTCCACAGATACTTCAATTATTTGATGGTATGTCTCGATTAATAAGCAAGAGAGATCCATGGAGAATGTCGCATGATGATGGAAGTGATGGTTTATTTACAATATATAATCTTTCTTATTCTATTGATAAAAAATCAAAAAATCCAAACGATAATATTTTTATTTCTGGAAATAACGACAGAATATTTATTATTAATATAGATACATTTTTATCTTCTTTAAGATTTGAAGAAGATGATTATTTTACTTATGATCTGAGAGAACCTCCAAGGAAAATAGTAAATCCTGATAAAATAAAAAAGGTTAATAAAACGATACATTCGATTGATGATTGGACAAATATTCCATATTATCCTACATTACAAGAGAGAAAAGAAGAAGAAAAATACAAACAAATGTCTTTCACAAATAATACACAACAACCATATCCAAGACCTCAATATCCATATCCACAACAACAACCAAGGAATCAATATCCATATCCACAACAACAACCAAGACCTCAATATCAACAACATCCAAATACACCCACACAAATCAATAACAGACCACCACCACACATTTATTCAAGAGAATACGCTAATTATGTTGGAGCAAAACCAAGAGCATCAGCAAGTGCTAGAATTGGTTTAGGAGGGGTGATGAAATAAAGTCATCTATTTTTTCCAAGAATATATCATTTCTTTATATTCATTCTGTCGTTTTGATTTACCATAATTATATATTTCATGTGCTTCACCAAATAATTTTATTAAAACGTTATCATATACTTCCTTGCATACATTTATAACAAAATAACCTCCTTTTTGTAACCCATTATAAACTTTTGTGAAAACGGGTATATAGAATTTTTCGTCCATTTCTCTCTTTGAATTATTATAATCTATATTATTTTCGTATTTTTGTATAAAGTAATATGGAGGAGATGTAAAAACTAAATCATAATATACAGAATTATAATCGAAAATCAAAGCATCCTGAAAATACATATTAATATTATTATTGCTAACATTTTTGTTATTTATATTGCTTTTGCTATTGCTTTTGCTTTTGTTTTTGTCAGACAAATAACTTATAAGTTTTTGATATGGTTGTTCAAGAGATTTGTTTATTTCAATTCCAATATATTCAATACCCAATACAGAACTAGCAATTGCTGCTCCTCCCCATCCAGCACAAAAATCCATAACGCATTTTGGTTTATAGCGCATATATATTTCCATATAAACTAATGGTCTTATTATATTAATAGCACTAATACAAATATTATAAACTTCTTTCATTACAGTATACTCGTTTTTCGTCTTATTTTTGTTTTTAACATTTTCATAATAAACAAGCATGTTTTGTATGAATTTTTTCTTTTTAAATTCATCGATGTTTGCCAAAAAATCGAAAAAATTACAATCATATTTCCCCTTTGTCTCTAACCTATATCTGAAAGTAAAATAATCTACAATATTATTTCCAATACGACAACGTTCAGACATATTTTTTGCGTTCTCTCCAATTTCAACCAACTTTTTATATTCTTTGTCAACATCTTCGAGAGAAATATTCTTAATTTTTCTTGATATTTCCATTTTTTCTTCTTCACTATAACATTCTTTAATCATACTATTTATAAAAATATTGAATATTATGATTTTCTTGTTATTCGTTATTATTTTCAATAAATTTTACTTTGTTTATGTTTGTATTAAATTTTTTATAAAGTCGTTTTTTAATTTTACTAAATCTGGAGTACTTCCTTTACCATTAAATGTTGTCTGACCTTCATGAATTCTGTAATACAACAAACTCTCCTTAATATTATATACAACTCCATATTTTTTCAAAATTTTTGTTTCAATATCAAAATCCTCACCTATCTTTATGTCATTATTATAACCACCAATTGATAATACTGCCGATTTTTTATAACATAAAGTCGGATGATTCATATACCAATGACAAGGTTTTTTAACAAATTGTTGCCATGTCATTCTCTCTGGATGACTGGTCTCATATGTAATTATCATTTGTCCAGTTTCATCCTTTCTGAAACATTTCACATTTGAACCACACATTACACAATTTGGGTCCGCAAACATCAATGTTAGTTGTGTATTAATTCTATGTGGTACCATAATATCATCAGAATCCATTTTTATAATAATATCATTTGTTGCCATAGAAAGTCCTTCATTTAGACAATAAGCAATACCTTTATTGGTATCAAACTTTTTGTATTTCAATGTTGTAAATCTAGTTGTTTTTATAAATCTATCTAGTTCTTTTTCCAAAAGTTTTGTATTTATATCATTAGATCCATCATTGACCCAAATTAATTCTATACCAAAATATCCATCTTGTGATTTAATTGATTCCAAACATTCTACTATATAATGGTGTTTTGTATTCAAACTAGACACTAATACTGATACCCATTTATCGTCAGTAGGTCGTCTTAATTCTAAAGGAAGTTCAATGTTATTCATTGTTTCATAAGATTGTTTTGTTGAACCCCATTCTTGATAAGCGTATACTTTTTTGTGTCCCATATAATGTAGATCAGTGTAATGTATTGGAAGAAATGTATAACTTGGAAAAATTGTAATATCTTTAAATTGACCAGTTTTGATTAAACCAGTTAATAATCCGGGTCCAACATTATACCACGCTTTTTTTCCAGTTTTAGCAAATGATACTTCATTTTTTTTCATCCATTCAATTGCACCTTTACATAGTGGATGATTTTTAATAAACCCCATAGTTCCAGTTGCTACTAAATCTCCTCTTGCTTTTTCATTTTCATATCCAGCAAAAGCAGTAAGTCTGAAAAATTGTTCGTCAAATGGTTCTACGCAAATAGAGTCAGCGTCAACAAAATAACCTCCATAATGATACAAAATTTCCCAACGAATAATGTCTGCTTTTCCATTGATCTCTTCCATTGAATTAACTTTATCAGCACATTCTAGAATAAGATTTTTTTGTATTTCTTCTTCATTCCATAATATATACTGGAAATCTGGATGTTTTTCTTTCCATGTATCCATAAGTTTTGAAGGTCTAGGTTTTGGTCCAATCCAAAGTTGATGTATTATTTTAGGTATTTTACTCTCCATTTCTCTCTTATTAATAAATTATAATTTTGTTTTTAATTATTTTTTATTTAAATAATATATTTTGATTTTCGATTGATATAAATAGTATTTATAATAATTTATTACAAATGTCTCAAATAAGAAGCATAGATGATATTAAAAACATTGTTTATATTAATTTAGCATATAGAACTGATAGAAAAGAGCATGTTGAAAAACAAATAGTCAAATTAGGTCTTAATGATACAACCCAAATAGACAGGTTTAATGCTATTTCTTTAGAAAATGGAGCACTTGGATGTTCAATGAGTCATTTAAAATGTTTAGAGAATGCCAAAAAGAATAATTTAGAACATATAATGATAATAGAAGACGATATTGAATTTCTATCTTCAGATATATTTAAGAAACAATTGAATGGTTTCTTGGAAAGTTGTGATGTGTGGGATGTAATATTAATTGCTGGAAACAACATGATACCATATGCTCCATATAATGAATATGCTATTCGCGCATTTAATTGTCAAACTACTACGGGGTATATTGTTAGAAACAGTTATTATGACACACTTATTAAAAATATAAAAGAGGGTGTGCAATTATTAATGAAAACCCCAGAAGAAAAACAGAAATATGCTATAGACAAATATTGGTTAAATTTACAAAAACAAGATAAATGGTATTTAATTGTTCCATTAACGGTTGTTCAGAGGGAAGATTATAGTGACATTGAGAAGAAAAATACTAATTTCAAAAATTATATGATGAATTATAATAAAGCATATAGATAAAAAGTATTTGTAATAAAATAATATAAAAGTATCGTTATATATATATATATATATTATATGGAACCTAGTATTACTGCTATAGTTAATATTTTTCGTAGAGGTCATGTTCTAGACCAACAAATAGACGCAATTAAACAGCAAAGCATCCCTCCAAAATCAATAATTATTTGGAATAATGGAAATAAGACAATTGATTTATCTAAATACAAAAATGATCCATTTTTTAAAGTGTTTGATTGTAATTATAATAGTGGTGTATGGTCAAGATTTATTATAGGTGAATTGACAAATACAGAATATATATGTGTGTTTGACGATGATACTATTCCAGGAAAAAACTGGTTTTTAAATTGTAGTAATTGTATGAAAGAAAAAGAAGCATTATATGGAACAATTGGTGTTATTTTTAGAGATACAGGAAAGTATGATGTTTATAGAAGATATGGTTGGGATAGTAATAATAATGGAAACAACACTGTTAGTATGCCTGTTGATATTCTTGGTCATTCATGGTTTTTCAAAAAGGATTGGTTGTCTTATTTTTTAAGAGAAACACCAAAAGTAAATGAATATTTTAGTGTAGGTGAAGACATGACAATGTCATTTATGTTACAAAAATATGCAAATATACCAACATATGTACCTCCACATCCGAGTAATGACATGACAATGTTTGGGTCAATTCCAAAAACTGCCTGGCAATTTGGTTGTGATGGAAATAGTGGATCTAATGTAGGTTGTAATTTTGATATAGCATTAAAAGATATATTAGGAAAAGGTTTTAGAACTTTACTTAAAAGACAAACAGCCACAAGTGTTACAGACTTTGATTATTTTATAAATAAAATAAGAAATAGAGAATATTTTTCTATTATTAGACCTGCTGATGGTGAATATCAAGTCCTACAAAACAATACTTTAACAAACATAGATAATTGGACATTTATAAAAAATGGAAAACTACATCGTGATTTAACAAATGCTCTTCATTTAGCATCAAAAAAAAATTGTTATGTTGGTATTCCTTGTGGTTGCTGTAATCTAAAAATGGGTAAATGGTATATTTCTAATTTTAAATTAAATCCTTTGTATACAACATTTGCGAATGTTTTTGTAAATAAAAATTGGAAAAATTGGGTTAATTTCTTAAAAACTGAGAAAGTGTCATTTATTTTTATAGGTCCAAACAGTCTACCAAGTGATTTTATAGTAGAAAAATATATAAATATTCCATTATATTTAGTTAATGAGTGGGATATTAAAGGAGATGAATATAAAATGAATATAATGAATGACATAAAGAAATATAAAAATAGACTTGTTTTGTTTTCAGGTGGTCCAATTTCAAAAATATTAATTTCACATTTATGGAATGAACATCCACACAACATTTATTTAGACATCGGTTCAAGTCTTGATAGTTTTATGAAAGGTTCGTCAAACCGTGAATATGCTAAGGATGGTACACCTTTATCCAAATTAGAATGTAAATTTGACAACAAATTGATTGAAATATAAAAAAATAAAAATAAAAATAAAAAGGCGTAATAATAACTTAAAAAATATATAATACATTATTAATGAATAAATATTGTATTATATTTGGTACAAGACCAGAATATTTAAAATTAAAAAGTGTTATTGACGAATTTAGCAATAGAAAAATAAATCATACTGTTATTTATGTTTTACAACACGAAAATATAGAAGAAGATATTGATAATTCTTTTAAAAAATTAATTATATGTAATAATATTATTAACAGATTATCAAATATTGGTAGTGAAATTCTTAATAAATTACCTGAATTAATTTCTGATTGTACTCATATTTTAATCCAAGGAGATACTGCTACTGCTTTTTACGGTGCATTAGTAGGATTTCAATTAGGGAAATGTGTTATTCATATTGAAGCAGGATTAAGAACATATGATTTGACAAAACCATTTCCCGAAGAAGGATACCGGCAAATGATCTCAAGAATTTCAAACATTCATTTTACTCCACACGATGATTGTGTTAAATTATTAGAAAAAGAAAATGTAAATGGAAAAATTATAAATGTTGGAAATACCATTTTAGATTTAATAAATTCGTATAATTTCGAATGTAAAATGGAAAATATTGTAATAATTACTTTTCATAGAAGAGAAAATTGGAATGAAGTAGATAATTTACTTATAGGATTAAATAAACTTATTAAAATAACACCAGAAATAAAATATCTATGGTATTTGCATCCTAATCCAGAATTACAGACTAAAGTAAAAAATAATATTAAAAACTTGAGTAATATTCAGTTGATGAACCCATGTAAACACATCGAATTCGTAAGTTACTTATCTAAATGTAATTTTGTTATTACGGATTCTGGTGGAATACAAGAAGAAGCTTCTTTTTTAGGAAAACACTGTATTGTTTTGAGATGTTCAACAGAAAGAACACATATACCAAAAGATTATATAACAGTTTTAGAAGATTATACGCAATTAGACAAAATTTTGTACAAAATACCAGATAAGGAATTACCAAATTGTACAGTATATGGTAATGGGTTTAGTTCAATGAAGATATTAGATATAATTGAAAATTTACAACTATTATAAATTTAATAATTTACACATTTTTTATTTAAAAACAATATATTATAACATAATATTGATGAAAATACTCCTAATTGATATTGGTTTCCATTTCAAAAACAAAAATGCTTTATTGAAATACAAAAATATTGAAGTCGTGTCATGTAGTTCAGTACAAGATTTAGATAGATATAATTTGTCAGAGTTTGATTTTGTATATTCTCCTTCTAGAGCAATTGATGTATCAAAATATCCAGATACAAATTTTATTTTTGGACCTCATTTTTCTGTTTTTCCAGTTCAACGAGACATGCAAATTATAACTGGCAGAAATTCTATTTATATTCAACCTAGCAAATGGGTATCAGATATGTGGGTAAATAAACCATTATGTAGAAACATAAAAATATGTGATATTCCATTCGGAGTTGAAACAGATAAATTTAATAGTAATATACAGATAGTTGACCGAACAGAAGTATTTTTATATTACAAAAGAAGACAACCTGTTGAATTAAAGTATGTCGAAGATTTTCTAAAAAATAAAGGAATTCAATTTAAAATATTTAATTATACTGCACATTATGATGAAAACCAATATATTGAATGTTTGAAAAAAGCAAAATACGGTATTTGGATAGATGCTCATGAAAGTCAAGGGTTTGCTTTGGAGGAAGCATTATCATGTAATGTTCCTTTATTAGTTTGGAACGTAAAATCTATGAACCAAGAACATGGTTATAGTTATCCAGATATTCCAGCAACAACAATTCCATATTGGGATAATCGTTGTGGAGAATATTTTTATGAAAATCACGAATTTAGCAATATATTTGATAAATTTATTTCAAATTTAGACAAAAATGTATATAAACCACGAGAGTTCGTCTTGGAAAATCTTTCATTAGAAGTATGTGAAAAAATATTTATTGATTTAAAAAATAAATTTTAGAAAACGTAAAAACATATATTATTGATTACAATTACATATCCCGAAAAAAACTATCTGTTGGGATATGCAATATATTTTCCTTATTCTTAAATCGAGCGTTCATATGAAAACCAATAGCATAATCCTCTAAATATTCATTTTCTATTAGTTCCTTTTTTTCTGTTTTTAATAAATCATTGACTATATCTTTTGAAAGAAAATAGAAACGACCACTACAATATTTTGTACTATTAACTGGTAGATAACTTGGCAATTCAGGATGAATACGATAATATTGAGACAAATAACTTTGTTTTACATCTACAACATTACCACCATAATCATAATTTTTACTCTGTATTAATCCTTTAACCATATCGAAAAACTTGTAATTATTCAATATTTGATCATCATCTGTTTTAAATATGTATTTATAATCAAATACTTTTGTTATGATTTCAAATGATTTAATAACTTTTTTCGGTAATGAATTATAATCATCATTTGTCTTCACATATAATATTCGTTCATTATCGTCAAATATGTATTCTTTATCTAATAATGGATTACCAATAACATGATAATAAATCAAAAAATCTGGCAAATCCTTTAACCATGTTTCTTTCTGTTTTTGTGCTTTAAATCTGTATTTTTCACAATTCATTATTAACAAAATATAGTCTTGTTTATACATTTCGAATTATATATAATATATTTATTTTTCTATTTATTTTATCTTATAATAATATTTATAAAACAAAATAATAAAAACATATTTATAAAATAAAATAACAACATGTCAACACAACAATTCAAAAAGAAACATTCGTTTGAAGACAGAAAAAAAGAATCAGAAAGAGTTATTAATGTCTATCCAGAAAGAGTTCCTATTATTTGTGAAAGATCTAATTCAACCTCTAGTAAAACTATACCAGATATTGACAAACAAAAATATTTAGTTCCACGTGACCTAACAGTTGGTCAATTCATGTTTGTTATAAGAAAAAGAATAAAACTTGCTCCGGAAATTGCTCTTTATTTTTTTATTAATGGGACAATACCACCTAGTTCAGAACTTTTATCAAATATATATAGTAATCACGTTGATAAAGATGGGTTCTTATATGTTGAATATAGTGGTGAAAATACTTTTGGGTCAGACATACTCGTTCTCTAACATTCTATTTTATTCCAATTTTCTGGAAATAAATCTGAAACATCATTAATGTTTGCTCTCGGTCCAAACCATAAACTTGGGTAACAAACACAATGACTTGATGAATTATCATTATTCAAATAAGCGCCCCACCAACTAAATGTACTATTTGCAATTATATGATGCTTACATAAACTCATCAATAATAATTGTTCCCAATCACTAATATTAAAATTTACACATATAAAATCTAATTCTTCAAATTCAGTATTCAACTGTGTTATAATTATATTTACTTGTTCGATATCTTTTTCTTCGCAAAAATATAAAACACGTTTGAAATCTAATGGTTTTTTATTCTTCATAAAATTGAGCGCATCTCTGTAATAACTATATGTCATAATTGGATGATAGTCTTGTAAATTTTTATAATCACCAATACGAAAATGTATACTTATAAAATCGTGATTTAGATAATCATACATTAGTTTATAATCAAGCATAACTTGTCTCTTTAATTCATTTATTTTTATCATACGATTGAATATTAAATCGTAATTTTCTTGAAAATATTTGTAACTTTGAAAATAACCAAACAACATTATAAGAGTATTTTCACTATTACAATTATCCATTGGAATGACAATGTCTTGATATTTAAATCCGTTTTCTCTCACAACAAATGGTTGACAAGGATATTCTTCTTTAGTGAAAACTCTTAAGTTACTTAAAAGATTATCCCAATATGTATTTCTTATTGTTACATTTTCTGAACCATCTAATATTTTTTTATATAAAAACATGAATTTCTGTTTTGTTTTCAAAGCAATTGAAATTGTTGCCATAATTTGAAATAATTGATTGCCCAGACCTCCCATTACATTACACGTAATCATCTCGATATGTATGTATTAATTATATATTATTATCTTTAATTCATAATTAATATTTTATATTTATTTTTATATTTTATATTTTTCTAAAAATCTTCGTTAAACTCAAATATATCTTCTGATTTTGTTTTATTTGCCAAAGCATATTCACTAACCCTTTTTTCAAAAAAATTTGTTTTAGACTCCAACGATATCATTTCCATCCATTCAAATGGATTTTGAACACTATATATTTTTTCATAACCCAACTGTAAACATAATCTGTCAGCAACAAATTTTATGTATTGTGTCATTAAATCAGAATTCATACCAATCAATCTACATGGTAAAGCATTACATATAAATTCTGTTTCGATATCAACTGCTTCTCGGATAATTTCATGTATTCTCTTTTTACTCAATTTATTAACTAATTTACTATATAATAAAACAGCAAATTCACAATGGAGTGCTTCATCTCGAGAAATAAGTTCATTTGAAAATGTCAACCCTGGCATTAATCCACGTTTTTTCAACCAAAATATACTACAAAAAGCACCACTAAAAAATATTCCTTCTACACACGCAAACGCAACTAATCTTGAAGCAAAATGACTTCTATTATCATGTATCCATTTTTGTGCCCATTCTGCCTTCTTTTTAATACATTCATAATTTGTAATCGCCTTGAATAATTTCGTCTTTTCTTCTTCTGATGTGATGTAACTATCGATTAAAAGACTGTAAGTATGTGAATGAATATTTTCCATTGCTATTTGGAAACCATAAAAAGCGCGAGCCTCAGCAAGTTGCACATCTGTCATAAATCTCATTGCCAAGTTCTCTAAAACAATACCATCACTTGCAGCAAAAAATGCCAATATCATTGATATGTAATATTTTTCATCAGTTGTAAGACCATTCCAATGTGTCAAATCTTTTGATAAATCTATTTCTTCTGCTCGCCAAAAACAGTCAACTTGTTTCTTGTACATATTCCATATTTCTTGGTCTTTTATTGGAAACATAACATATCTATCATCACACTCTTGTAGTAAAGGTTCTATAACTGGTTTAGACATCCTAAAGTTATATATAAAATAGATTTTATATTTTTTTGAATTAATATTTATTTGTTCTTTATATTGAATTTATAATATATATATTATTTAGTGTATACAAACTAACATGATGTATTTAATAGAAAACGAAATGCCTATTAAAATAAATTTGGCAGATAGAGATTTATATTTAAAACAAATTGAAGCCCAAATAAGTGCCAAAAGAAAATTTCTCCTTCAGAAACAAAAAATGCTAAAAGAAGAGTCAAAGAAAAACGAATTTTTAGATATTGTAAAAAATGATTATAAAAAATATTATGACTTCATTATAAAACAAAAGGAGAGAGAAATAGACAGTATGAATACACTTCAACAGTACTTGAATGATATAATAAAGACAAATAAACTTACCGAAGAAGATTTAATAAATTCTAGAAAGGATCAGAAAAATATTGTGAGAGAAATCAATAAAATGAAGGGAGATTTAGATGAATTAATAAAGGAAACAGATATGAGAAATGAAATTACACAAAAGAATAGACAATTGAAGAGAGCAAACATACAAAACATTGGTAATATTGATAAAACTATATTTGAAAAATGAAATTATAATTGTGAATGATGAATAAAGTATAAAAGATAAAAGATAAAAGATAAAAAGAGTAAAAAATAATATGTGCGTAATATATATTATTTTATAAATGGATGAATTTAAATCAAAAATGGATACTTTAGGTAATATGGTAGGTCAGAGACTTGCCGACTTCCAAGCAATGAAAAAAGATTTGGAAGCACTTATTAAAGATTTATCCGAAAAAGTAAAAGGTCTACAAAACAATACAAAAAACTATATTGATGGGTTTAATACAAAAATCAGAGGTCTTGAAAATGAATTGTCTGAGGCAAAATCTCAGTTTGATATTGTAAATGCAAATTTAGTTCAAAAAACAAACGAAGTTAATAATTTAAGTCAACAATTGAATGAATTAAACAATAGAATGATTGAGATACAACAGGAAAATACTAGACAAATTAATCAAATACAAGAACAAATGAGAGCAAAAGAAGAAGAATTTAATAAGGCGTTACAAGACAAAGACGCACAAATGACAACTGAAATACAAAGGATAAATAATGAAAAAAATGAATTAACAAATCAATTAAATGAAGTAAATAGACAACATTCACAAGAAATTGCTAATATGAGAAGTGAAAGTGAGAGAATAAATACACAATTGAATTTAGTCAATTCACAAAAGGCAGAACTTGAAGAATTAAACAATAGATTAATCAATTCTATTAGAGACGCAACATTAAGAATTGGGAATATGACAGAAAAATTGAGAACAGAATTTTCTGGAGTAGATGGTTTTAGAAGAGGCAATACTCAGTTATTACAAGATATTAATAAGTCAATTATGGAAATTAGTAATGCTTTACAGGGTCGTCCTAGTCAACAAAATGGTGGTTGGGTTTATAATAAAAAAAGTTCTAAAAAGGGTAGTCGTAAAAGCAGTAGTAGTAGCAACAGAAGTAGTAGTAGACTTAGTAGTAGAAGCAGTAGTAATATGAGAGGTGGTTGGACATATTCGTCTGAACATGATAATACTCATATTGACAGTACAATAGCAGAATTGTCTAGCAGTTCGTCAACACCACAATCATCTTCAACAAATAGTTCGTCTAAAAGAAAAACAAAAAAACGCAAACATCATAAAAAACGCACACATAAAAGTACATTTTCAAAAAAAAGTAGTAATAGATATACTACAAGCAGTAGTAGAACAAGCAAAAGAAGTTCAAAATAAGTATAAACAACAAGTTTAAAATCTAATTATTTTGTCTTGTAATTATTTTATCTTGTAACTATAAAGCATACCACGTAGTTCTGGTAATTCATTATTATTAACAGTCCATGATATATTTCTCTCTTTGATGAATATATTATTGATATTTTTTCTTTTTTCTAATATTTCTTTTCTTTGTTTGAATATTTTTTTCCATTTACGTTGAATAAATTTAATCCACATTGTTTTTATTATAGCAACACATTCATCACCTCTTAAATATAATTTTTCTACTATTTGTGGTTTTACAAATATATTTTTAAATATTATTTTTTCATAATTTCTTAATGTTGGATGGTCATTCAAATACTTTTTAAAATGTTTTTTAACACATTTATTTTCAAAACTGGCTATTTCCATATTAAAATCAATCAAGTCTTCTATTGAAGCAGTTCGTATATCTATTACTTCATTGTCACTATCACTGTCTTCTGGGTCTTCGTTATTATTATTGTATGTATCACTATCTATTACAGTAGATACTACCATAAAATGATTAGAAATTTCTGGATCTGATTCTCCTTGAACATAACCAATTATATCAGGATGTACTAGATTACAAAAACATAATTGATATTTAGATTGTATATTATTTGTATTGTTGTTTGTATTATCTGTGTAATTTGATGGCATTATAATTATAATATAATACATAAAATAAAATATATATGTCAATTTTTTTATAAATTATATATATAATATATAAATGAAATTATCTTCGAGTATTTCCAAAATATTAACAAACAAATATTTTTTATACTTTATAGTTTTTCTCTCATTAACAAATATTTTAGGTTATATGATGATGAGAAAATTTAACGCAGTTTTCTTGTTTATTTTAATTGGGTTTATTATTTCGAGATTTAGTAAAAATATGACAGTCGTTTTATTAGTTCCATTGATTTTAATCAACTTTTTAATGTCTGGAACAATGATTCAAGAAGGTTTAGACAACATGGACACAACAACAAAAGAGAGAAAAGACGTAAAAGTAACTGTCACTGATGGAAGTGGTAATGTTGTAAAGGAAACTGATATTGATATTGAAAACGCAAAAAATAAGATAAAAGAAATTCAAGACAAAAAAACTGAAGTGAAAACGAATATCCAAGAGAAAGCAGACGAAAAGAAAATTCCAGAAAACTTTGAAGTTGGGTCAAAGGGACGAAAAGGTGCCTCAAGAATTGATTATGGTACAACAATTGAAAATGCCTATGATGATTTAAATAAGATTATTGGTGGTGATGGTATTAAAAAACTTACAAACGATACACAAAAATTAATGAAACAACAAATGCAACTTGCTGAAGCAATGAATAACATGGGACCACTTCTACAAAATGCCAAGGATATGTTGAAGGGATTTGATATGAGTCAATTAGGAAATGTAACAGAACTTGTACAATCAATGCAAAAGTAAAAATATAACCAAAAAATCATTGTTCAATTTCAAACAACGAGAGAAAAAGTATTTTAGAAAATTACAAAAAAAATCATAAAAATATAATTACAAAAATCAATAACAATTTTATAATTACAATTACAATTATAATTATATAAATATAATATATATCAAGAAATGAAAAAGTGTCCTCCTGGTGTCATTTGTATTCAAAATGTGTCAATGTTTTTTCTATTAATAGGAATAATTATTGTTTTTTATATCATTTATATTGCTAATACAAATAAATCAAATACAGAAGAAAAAATTATTATCAATGAGAGAAGAGATACAGCATCTCCAAATTTTTTCACACGTTACAACTACGGTTATACTAATTTAGATAATGACGTTTTATTAAATCCATATGTCCCCCCATTAAAAGATGAGAGATATTTAGTACCTAATATTTCTGTTGTTCCTCGTGGCACAATCCCCATAAATATTTCTACAAATGTTGGCGCGGTTGACACTAATTATAGACAAATGGGCATTTTAACACCACTAAACGGAACCACAAAAGATAATATATTGCCATTAATGGGTCGCCCATTATTCACCAATAGACAGAAATTTCAATATTATACAACAAGCAATCAAATGAATAATGTCAAATTACCTGTTTCTGTAAAGGGTAGAAGCGGTACAAATGAATATGGTGTAGATGAAATTTATACTGGAGACACTGTTTATGTCGAAGGTGCTAACCAACCATTTAAAGTAACAATGTACGAAAATGATACTATTAAATATTTACCTGCTATTTAGATGTGAACCTTACGCATTTTCAATAATTTGTATAAGTTCCAACACTTACATCATCTATATTTGTAAATACTGTTTCTCTCACAACTTCATTTTTATTTTCATCAATATCGTCGTAAAACCATTTTTGTTTCCACCGATTTTCAGTCTTTTTCAACAATTCGTCACAACTTAATTCTATCAAATCATTCAAATCATTAAACTTATTTTTATCCAATGAAATCATATCCCAAAATCCATCAGAACCACAAATAATTTTAATTTTATCACTTTCATTATAAACAACCTTATTTATACAAGGCATTATACTCATTTTATTGTTATGACCTAATGATTGTGTCATAGATATTCGTGTTCCATTAACAAAATTACAATAATAATTTTCTAAATTATATTCTAATTTATCATTACTAATAACTTTAAAATCATATAGTCTTATAAATGGTTTATATCTCTCTAACATATGATTAATTCGGTTATATTCATAAATATTTGAAGGATCGTGTCTTTCATTGATATATGTTAATTCATTGTTTATAAATATTGCTATTTGAGAGTCTCCAACATTAATTGTTTCAATCTCCCTCTTATTAGGAAATATTTTCACGAGAGAAAAAGTACTTCCACTATCATAAAAATTATAACCTATTTGCATAAATTTAGCAAATTGATTATAAATGTATTTAATTATTTCCTTTTCTCTCAAAATAATCTCATCCCATTCATATGTTCTTAAAAAATTTATACAAGTATCACTTCCATGACCATCTAATACAAGTATCCAATGAATAAGTTCGCCAGTAAAATAATATCCGGATCCACTTGTTATAAAATCTTGACCCTTTCCTAAAGGTACTGTAGAAATATCTATATTATGATTGTTGAATGTAATATTTTTCTCTCTTGAATGCTCATTCATAACTGTCTGATTGTTATAAATATTATTGTTATATTTTTATATTCATTGTAACACAAAAATATATAAAATTACGAACCAAAATTTTACTTACTAATTTTCTCTCAATAAACTAATGTTTTGATGTCTTGTTCTTGCGCATTTTCATTTTCAATCTATATTTTCTTGTTCTCTTCTTTTTACCTCCAATAAATTTATCTAACGCATCTTTTACATCTTTTCCAGGATCTATTGTTGAAAATTCCCTTACGGCATTATTAATTTCGGCATCAGTATTAGTATTTAAATTTTCAGGATTATTTAGAGATATTTTTTCATAAACTTTGTCAGCAATATTTTCTTCAATATTTTCGATAACAACCTTTAAAGCACTTTCCAAATTATTTTCAACTACAGGTTTTTCAGTAATTACAGGTTCTTCTTCTGGAATAGTTGGTGTTTCTTCAACATCCTTTTCAGTCTCCATAACATTTTCAAGACTAGGTATATCATTTTCTTCTATGTCACTTACAATATTTTCAGCAAATGTTTCTAATGGTATTTCTTTTTCTTCATCTACTGTTGGAGTAAATTCTTCTAATGGTTGTTCTTTTTCTTCAACTGTCGGAGTAAATTCTTCTATTTCTGGTTGAAATTCAACTATATTCTCATCTTTTTTCTCTCCTTCTCCAACAACAGGTTCAGGCACAGAACTTTCTTCTATTATTTTCTCTTCCAAAGGAGATGGACTAACTTCAACAGGATTAGTAACAATATCAAGCGAATTATTTATTTCTGGATTGGTCTCTAAAGTTGGTTGCTTTTTGTTAAATTCAACTATTTCTTCATTACCGAACGAAACATTTTTCTCTCCTTCTTCATCTCCTCCCTTCATTTTTTTATATTTTTTTAATGTTTTATTGTGAAGATTTAGAGGTCTACTTTTCCTAAATGTTCTTTTATGTTTTTTAGGTTTGCCCTTATTTTTTATTCTTTTCATTGTCTGCTTTCTTTTATTCAACAATTTAGACACTTTTCCTTTTGTTAATTTCATTTCTATATAAATAAATTAATATTTTTATTTATATAGTTATATTAATGAGTTCTACAATTAATAATTCTGACATAATAAACATAACACCAGAAAAAATATCTGGAAAATGTGATGTAAAATGTAGTTATTATTTTAAATATTATAATAGCAATTGTAATGCTACCAATAATGGTTACAATATTACTTTAACATATGATAAAGCAAACACTGAACCTGTGACATATAATAATAAAAAATACTATGTTGAACAAGTAAATATTTATTCTCCATCAGTTCATTTATTTAATGGAACACAAAGTGCTGCTGAAATAGTAATTGAACATTATCCAACATTGGGAGGTCAACCACTTAAAGTTGCTATTCCTATTATTATGTCCAGTGAAAGTAGTGAAGCAACTAATGTACTTACTCAAATAATTCAAACAACTGCTTCACAAGCACCATCACAAGGTGAAACTACAAGTGTAAATGTTGATAATTATAATTTAGAGAGATTTATCCCAAAAAAACCATTTTACGCTTATACTGAAACCAATGGTACCGAATGGATAGTATATGGAAAAGCACAAAGTATTCCATTAAGTAATTCAACTATAGACACTTTAAAAAAAATTATTACATCATCACCTGATATTGTTTGCCCATCTGGTCCTCTTATTTTCATGAACCCTATTGGACCAAAAAAGAATATTGGTGATGACATATATATTGATTGCAGTCCAATAAATGCGTCTGAAGAAGAAACACAAATTGAAACTTCAACTTCTAGTTCATCGTCAAGTGGTTCGGAAGATTTTTTTAAAAGTGACGGATTTAAAATGTTTATCAAGATATTTTTGGCATGTATAATATTTGCGGTTATAATGATATTGATGTATTATGGTTTTCACAAATTAGCAAACATGCAGTTACCAAAAATAGTAAAATAACAAAAACATAGTCAAATATATAATTTTTTGAGTATGTTTCATAAATGTATATTATATTATATTGTATTTAATCGCTTCCAGTAACAGGTGATGCGTCATGTAAATTTTCCAACATTGGTTTATAAGAGGCAGAACCTTCTAAAAATCCACTTTTGTTTATTGGTGCCATTTTCTTAACAACTTCTTGTTCTAATGTATATGGAAATTGGTTATAAGCACTGAATTCAGACATTTTCTTTTCTTCACTAGGCATATATTTTTCCAATGCTGCAGTTCCAGTTGTCATAGTAGATTTACTGATTAAATCATAAGCAACATACAAACCTAATACAGCAACAATAGGGTTAGCATAAGCAAATAATGAAATAGCAATAATGACAATAATAATTTTACCAATTGAACTATCAATCATACCGGCAATAGGTTCAGGCATTTGATATCCCATAATTATATAAATAATAAAAAGAATACTAAGAATTTGTTGACCTGCGTGGTCATTTTTAAAAAGACTATTTAATCCTTCCATATATCATAATTGTATATTTTATTTATAAGAATTATGTAAATAATATAAACACTTCTCTCTAAATATATATAACAATAATGAATTTTACTAATAATTTTATGATATTTCCTAAAAATATCGACACATATTTGGGACAAAAAGGATATACCATAAACAAAAAAGATTTAAACAATGAACAAATCGAATTTATAAAAAAAACTCTTACTATTAAACCTTATGTTCAAGGAGCACCAAATGGAGGTAATGTTGACAGTTTTTTTGCCTATAGAGAGTCTGTATCAAAATTATATGTCCCTCGTTATTTCGGCGAAGAACATTTTGGATCACCTAAAACATTTAAAATCAACGAAGGTGAAGATATTGACATTAAATTTAACGGAACATTAAGAGACTATCAAGAACCTGTTGTTAATAAGTTTTTAAATTATTTAAGAGAAAAACCGTCTCAAAGTGGTTTACTAGATTTATATTGTGCTTGGGGGAAAACAAGTGCTTCACTTTATATGATTAGTGCTCTTAAAAAGAAAACACTTGTTGTTGTACACAAAGGATTTTTACTAGACCAATGGGTCGAACGTATTAAGCATTTTTTACCAGAAGCAAGAATTGGTGTTATTCAAGGTAAAACGGTTGATGTGGAAAATAAAGATATTGTTATTGGAATGCTTCAAAGTTTATATATTAAAGATTATCCACCAGGAACGTTTGATTCATTTGGTTTCACTATTTTCGATGAAGTCCATCATATTTCAAGTCAAGAATTTTCAAATGCGCTTTTTAGAATTGTGACGAAATATATGTTGGGATTATCAGCAACAATGAATAGAAAAGATGGTACCACATATGTTTTCAAGATGTTTTTAGGTGATATAGTTCATAAAGCAATTAGAGAAGATGATACAACATCTGTTGTAGTACGTGCTGTTGATTATTATGTAGATGATAATGATTTTAATAAAATAGAATATGATTATAGAGGTAATCCTTTATATAGTACAATGATTTCAAAATTATGTGAATATAATCATCGTAGTGAATTTATTTTAAGAATAATTTCTGATATGATGAAAGAGAATGAAAAACAACAAATAATGGTATTAGCGCACAATAAAAATTTGCTGAAGTATTTACATGACGCAATAGAACATCGTAATATTGCATCTGTTGGTTATTATATAGGCGGAATGAAAGAAAAAGACAGAAAAATATCTGAAACGAAAAAAATAATTATTGCTACCTATTCAATGGCAGCAGAGGGTCTTGATATTAAAACATTAACAACATTAATAATGGCAACACCAAAGACAGATATAGAACAAAGTGTTGGGAGAATATTGCGTGAAAGACATAGTAAACCTGTTGTAGTAGATATAATTGATAATCAAGATTTGTTTCAAAATCAATGGAAAAAAAGAAAGACATTTTATAAAAAACAGAATTATAAAATCATTTATACGAATATTAAAAATTATGACCCCGACGTATCTACATGGGATATTTTATTTAATCCCAATGGTATCGTTTCACGAAAAAATAAAAATACAAATAACACAACAAATAAAACAAGTATAAATAATTCTAATATATTCAACAAAATAATAAACATTAAAACTGATATTGAAAATTGTGATGATAGTGACAGTGAAGATGATAATAACACCCTATGTAATTCTGTAAAAAAAGATAATCTGCTTCAAGGAAAATGTTTGATAAAATTGTAATTATATGTTATACAATCTTGAAAATTGAAAAATAATATATAATTTCTATTCAATATATTTTTATATAAATGAAAATTTAATTAGATTATGATACAAGAATATCTCTTATTTCTGTATATAAATAATAAATCTTTACAGAACCTGCCTTTCCTGCATCTTGTGACTCACTAATTTGAACTGTCTCTCCATAAGTGTTATCATATATATAAAAAGAACCAGTATAAGCAGCATTAAGATAAACAATTGCTTGAAACCCAGGTAAAAGCATCCAAAAATTATCTGTGTCACCTGGATTAAGATCATATGTACTAACTGGTTGAGGATACCATCTTATACCTCCACCACTTCTGGTACCATCACCCATCCATACACCTATAACAGAAGGCATTATAGGCATTTTTGGTAAAGTTTGTGATAAATTGTTTTGAGCATATCTATAATTCATTTTTATATTATTCTTCAAAGTAACTAAACTTTCAACTGTTAACGAACTTCCAATATATGTACTTCCTGAAGAATCAACCGTGAAATTTCCGTCGTTTACATTAATATCTCCAGATATATCTAAATTTCCAGCAATTGTTGTATTTCCTGAAGAAGCAGCAATAGTGAATTTGTTTGTATTTACAGCAACATCGCCAGTAATTGCTAGTGTATTTGATAATGTTGTAGCACCAGTTACACTCATTGTTCCACTAACATCTAAATTAGAATTAGGTGTTGTATTTCCTATACCAACATAACCAGTTGATCCTATGTACAATCTGGAAGTACTATTTGTATTAAATTGTATACTTTGCACAGCACCAGTACTACTCGAATCACCATTAATACCAATGGCTACTTTTTGAGGATCACTACCAGAACCTCGTAATCCAATCCAAAACAAATCACCAGCACTACCATACCCTAATAATCTAGTACCTAAACTAGTAGTACCAGCAACAGTCAAATCACTACTCAACGTAGACGCACCAGTAACACCTAATGTTCCAGCAATTGTTGTATTACCTGAAGCAGCAGTAACATTGAATTTATTTGTATTTATGGCAACATCACCAGTAATTGCTAGTGTATTTGATAATGTTGTAGCACCAGTAACACCTAATGTTCCAGCAATTGTTGTGTTTCCTGAATCAGCAGTTATATTGAATTTGTTTGTATTTATGGCAACATCACCAGTAACACCTAATGTTCCGGCAATTGTTGTGTTTCCTGAAGCAGCAGTTATATTGAATTTGTTTGTATTTATGGCAACATCACCAGTAACACCTAATGTTCCGGCAATGCTTGTATTTCCTGAAGCAGCAGTTATATTGAATTTGTTTGTATTTACAGAAACATCACCAGTAATTGCTAGTGTATTTGATAATGTTGTAGCACCAGTAACACCTAATGTTCCGGCAATGCTTGTATTTCCTGAAGCAGCAGTTATATTGAATTTGTTTGTATTTACAGAAACATTGCCAGTAACACCTAATGTTCCGGCAATGCTTGTATTTCCTGAAGCAGCAGTTATATTGAATTTGTTTGTATTTACAGAAACATTGCCAGTAATTGCTAGTGTATTTGATAATGTTGTAGCACCAGTAACACCTAATGTTCCAGCAATGCTTGTATTACCTGAAGCAGCAGTTATATTGAATTTGTTTGTATTTACAGAAACATCTCCAGTAATTGCTAGTGTATTTGATAATGTTGTAGCACCAGTAACACCTAATGTTCCGGCAATGCTTGTATTTCCTGAAGCAGCAGTTATATTGAATTTGTTTGTATTTACAGAAACATCGCCAGTAATTGCTAGTGTATTTGATAATGTTGTAGCACTAGTAACACCTAATGTTCCAGCAATTGTTGTGTTTCCTGAATCAGCAGTTATATTGAATTTGTTTGTATTTATGGCAACATCACCAGTAACACCTAATGTTCCAGCAATGCTTGTATTACCTGAAGCAGCAGTAACATTGAATTTGTTTGTATTTATGGAAACATCTCCAGCAATTGCTAGTGTATTTGACAATGTTGTAGCATCAGTAACACCTAATGTTCCAGCAATGCTTGTATTTCCTGAAGCAGCAGTTACATTGAATTTATTTGTATTTATGGCAACATCACCAGTAATCCCTAATGTACTGGCTAATGTTGTTGCTCCACTTATATTTGTTGTTCCATATATGTCCATTGTGTAACTACTACTTGTAACTGTATTTCCTATTACTGTTTTCCCTGGGACACACATTAATTCTGTATTTGTACCCATAACAATTTGGTTATTTCCTGTTATGTGTGCGTTATACCCAATTGCTGTTGAATTACTACATGAAGTTATACCAGTAACATCTGTTTCACTACCAATAAAAGTACACGCTGATGCATCTACTGTAATACCTAAACCTGTATTATGACCAACAGCAACATTATTATTACCAGTACTTATATTTGAAAGTGTATAATTACCTAAAACACTGTTTCTGTCACCTGTAGTTTTAGTGTATAAAGAACTTCTACCTACAGCAACACAATCATTACCTGTATTATTATATAAACTAGAATATCCAACACCTGTATTTGAAGATGTTGTTGTAGTTAATTGACCAGAACTATTTCCAATATATGTAGAGTAACCGCCAGTTGTTAATGATAACCCTGCATTATTACCAAAAGCACAATTTGATACTCCAGTTGAGTTATTATATAAAGATTGATAACCATATGCTGTCGTTTCTGCAGCAGTAGTATTTCTAGCAGCATTATAACCAACAGCAGTACATTGAGAAACAGTTGTTATTGTACGAAGAGCATATCTACCTACAGCAGTATTCCAAGCACCAGTTGTGTTTGAATATAAAGCTTCAGTACCAATTGCAATATTACTTCCGCCACTTGTATTATTTCTCAAAGATGCTGCGCCTATCGCTATAATATCAGATGTACTTGACATTGTTAAACAAGCATTAGTACCAAGTACTATATTATTACTACCGGTTGTAAGAGAAGATAAAGAACTACTTCCAATACCAACATTATTACTACCGGATGTAAGAGAGGTTAAAGTATTATATCCAATAGAAACATTTCCTGAAGAAGAACTTGTAGAACTATTCAAACTATTAACACCAATACCAATATTATTACTTCCTGGAGTATTACTTGTATTTAACCCACTACCTAAAAATACACTACCACTAGAATCAGTTGTATTGTAACGATTATATACATAAATAGTTCTCAATGGCAATTGAGCGTTACCTATATTTGTACCAGTAGTATTTGTACCAGCAACAGAAGGAACAGTTTCAGAAGCAAGAACAACTTGATTTGTGGAACTTATTTGTAAAGATGTGCTAT
>Ga0078894_10000186_pt1 | contig 40033 bp, 38 predicted proteins | sample LauGreSu1BDMLBSD_2_FD_67506 | JGI IMG/M metagenome (GOLD analysis project Ga0078894, IMG submission 67506) | Freshwater lake microbial communities from Lake Michigan, USA - Su13.BD.MLB.SD (version 4) (version 4) | ecosystem: Environmental > Aquatic > Freshwater > Lake | place: Lake Michigan...
AGAGTCGCCGGATGATGAATCAGAGTCGCCGGATGATGAATCAGAGTCGCCGGATGATGAATCAGAGTCATTTTTATGAAATGTTGAGTTGTAGACCCGAAATAACAACGCTAGTAGTATACATAATAATAATTTGCGACCCAGCAAATTAAAGGAGTGAATGCATACAAATTGAATTTCTATATCAGACACAAGTATTTTATTAAAAATCATTAATGTTTATAAAGTAACAAATAAATCAAAAGAAGAAATATAAGTTGTAAATAGCAAGTTTTATAAGCTGGTATATAAAAAAAAATTAAGAAAAAAATTAAAAATTTAAATCTTTTTTGAGTTATTTGTTTAAATAAAAGAGTAATCCTTAAATAGTTATTATAAAAAATTAATAAAATTTTATCGATTAAATTTGTTTTAAATCAGCGGTCAGATAAAAGAGATAGTACAACAATAGTTATAAAATTAGTTCCACGTGGGTGTTTATTTTTTGACACATAATCTATATAACTAAAAAATGAAAAACCATTTATAAAGTCAGCACTGTATATTTTAGGGTATAACACTAGTAAAATATCATCAAAAATATCAGCAAACATCCCGATCAAACTAAAGTTTAAACTAGATCATGATTTTAAAAATGAATTCAACCACTGTAAAAAAACTAAAAACATTAGATATACTGCTGAAATACAACTGTACAGGAAGGACACAAATTCTACGTGCGTATGACACCAGTCTCAAACAATGGTACAAAAAGATTCATAATAACCAAATATATAACTAGGTAAGTATAAATAAAAGTCAAAAATTTCCTCGTTACAATAATTTACAAAATCATAGTATTCTCGGCTTTCAAAAAATTTAGTCCACTCGTCAACTCTAGGATGTTTTTTAATATAATCATCTAAATCCATTACATCAAATATAAATAAGTAAGTTGAATCTAATAAAAGTTCAATAAAAACCAAATATCAATAAATTACGTATGCAACCCAGAAAATAAGCTCCAAAACGATATAGCTAGTATAATAAAATAACATCAAATAGTAGCGGGTTAATATATTAAAATTGTTATTACTGTGTTTAGCTATAAACCAAGAATTTCAAGCCAGCTCCTCCCTAAGCCGTATTCGATAGCAAAGCTGGTGTGCTACATAACGTGTGTTTATATCATATATAAATAAAAAATGGTAAATAAGAATTGACGCATATATAATTATAAAAACCATTACATAAACCATATGCCACCGAGTATTTTTAATAAAATTAATTATTTTTTTAAAGATGTTCTTCATTATTTTAATAATTTTAGACTAAAATAAAAAACTAACCACCAAGTAAAGATGGAATATAAAAAATCAATTTTTTTTAATAGCTTTAGATCAAAAAAACTAATCAAAGAATCTATATAAACTCATAAATCTGTTATTCATGTAAAAAAATTTAAAATTTTTTTATTAAATGTTATGGCTTCAACAATAGCTAGGGGGGAGTATTTTAAAATGCTTTCAAAACTAAATAATAAAACTGCTATAAAAATAAGATGAAACTTTAACACAGGTTTTAAATTTAATAGTAGCACACAAACCATAAATAATAACCAACTACCACAAAAAAGTAAGTATAAAGGGTGAATAATAAATTTATTTAAAGAAATTAAAACATTAAAAGTTATAAGCGTATTAATGTTAATTAAAGTAAAATTTAAAAAATATAATTTTAAATAGTTAAAATCAAAGTTTATGGTTTTAAAAAAAATAGGTAGCTCAAAAAAAATAAACAAAATAAAATAAAATATTTCAAAAGAATACTTATAGTTTAAATTAAAATAGAATTGTTTAGAATAAAAATAAACTTTCTTAAATTGATAACTATTTAAAAATAATATTAAAAATCATTTTTTTTTTATTAAAACCCAAAATATTCTTTTGTAAAACAAACAAAAAAATATAGTATAATAAATAGGTAAACTATAATATACTAAAGTTTTATGTCTAGTTAATAATGAAAAATAATTTATATATACTAATAAAAAAATAAGTACAGATAACATTAACGAGTAGTATAGTAAGTAGTTTAATTTTTTTAAATGCAAAGCTATTATAAATAAAAAAAAAGTAATTAATATAAAAAGTTCCTCAAGGTCCTCCCCAAATCATCACGATTCTCAAGTAGGTTCTAGTCAAGCTCAAAATGAACCTGTTATTAAATAAGCAAAGAGTACGTACATATATACTATAAACAAATATTTTATCTTTAAATACTTAAAATTATAAGTATTTATAATACAAGAAAGACAATATATTAATATATAAGTTTTAAAAAACTTTAGTAGTATATGAAATATTTGAATATACGTAAACTCTAGATTTAATAAATGATATGGATATATATAAGTGTCGTAAATTATAAATATAATTAAATATAAAAAATAATTTATATTAAACAAAAAAATAATACATATGTTATATAAATTTTTAAAAAAAAATAAATAAAACAAATCTCATAGTTTTATCAAATACTCTATTATAAATAAAATATCTATATAGTAAATCATTTTAAACGTTTAAGGCGAGATAAAGGAATTGAACCTTTTCCTTCGGGACCACAGCCCGATATTCTACCATTAAAATAATCTCGCCACGAATTAGTTATTAAAGTCATTATTCATTTTAGCTCCGTTTGAAAAACAGTTTTTTATGTACTCCAACCATTGTTTAAATGAGTTATAGTAGACCTCCATAAAACCTGTTACAGGATAGGACTTTAACATAGGATTACCTATAAAGGAAAAATCAAGTAACAAGCGCCTATTATCATTTTTATCCTCGAACTGAATCCCAAACATTTCTCCAATCTCGCGCTCAACTCATGTAATATTTTGAAATAACTTATTTAAAGTTTTAAAAAACATGTTTAATGTAGTATGCGTTAAAATAATTAATTTTTGCCCTACCTTAGTTGAAAAATACGTATGCATTAAAACAGCAAGATTAGTACTTAACTCAGTTTTAAAAGCTAAAGTTTTATTTACCTCAAAAGCATTTAAATCTACAAAAAATACCCTGCTTAGTGCTGTTGAATACCTCATAAGTAAGTTAAAAACATAAAATCAAAAAGAATGTGGGTATATAAACAATGATCTGGTATATGAAAATTTGAACACAGAGAAATTAAAATTAGTATTAGTTGCGACTTTAAAAATCGAAAATATCTCTGATCTAGCCATAGTAAATAAGTATTATAAAATGTCCGGGACTAGATTTGAACTAGTAACCTCAAGATTTTCAGTCTTGCGCTCTACCAGTTGAGCTACCCGAACTATTTAATATTTTTATATTTTGAATAAATACTGATCAAAAAACACCAATTGCAAAATACAGTATTAAACTGAGAAATAAAAAAAAATTTTATGTTATTCAAATATAAGTTTGAAAAAATAAGTAATACAAATTTATTAGGTTTTTTTCAGTGTGATGTGTATATTTTAACATTTTTTTTTAAAATTTTTTTTTCTATAATTTTATTATTGTAATTAAAAAACATTTTCCAGCTGAGCAAGGCTGGACTCGAACCAACGATGGTTACCCAGTAGATTTACAGTCTACCGCCTTAACCACTCGGCCACTTGCTCTAATACCTACTATTGGACTTGAACCAATACCCCGAAGGACAAGATTTTAAGTCTTGCATGTCTACCAATTTCATCAAGTAGGTAATATTAAAGCAAGTAGGCGGCACCAGCAGCTATAACACAAATAAAAGCAAACAGTTCAATCATTGCTAAACCAAGTAGTGACAAACCAAAAACTGAATCATAAGCTGAAGGATTTCTACTAATACCGTATAAGAGACCACAAAAAATTAAACCAACTCCCAAAGCACAACCACCCAACGGTAGCATGCAAATGGCTGCAGCAACAACTTTCATACCAACGAGGAAGACTATTACTATTATAGTAAAAAAATAAAAGCAAAAATAGCAAATAAACATATTCTTTCTTCCAAAATGTGTCAATTAGTAAAGATACTTAATCTATATTTTGAGTAGGGGTCCCAGGGATTATAGGATATAGCCGTTTTAGTATTATTATCAAAATTAAAAGTATGAAACGATCATGGTTCAGATCATGTTATTGTTACACCCGTAGGTATTCTAATTTCGGAAGGTATATACTCTTTTGAAGATTCGATAATAATATTTTGTATGACACCTGACTTAGTAAAATTAATGACGCTCATAATCAAATATATCTCTAAGAACGCTAAAATACTAAAAGGCGCAACAATCGAATACAACACGAGTGTCATATTAATTTTTAATTTATATATACATATACAATTATAAGATTTATTTTATAAAAATTTCGCTAATATAACTTACCTTCTTTAACAAGAGAGGCAGGAGTTGAACCTACATTGATGATTTTGAAGACCATTGTCCTACCATTGAACGACTCTCTTTCTTTATATAATTAAATTTATTAAGTATTGCTCCACCAGCAGATTCCCCTACCGGTACCTTGTTTCAACTTCACTCAAATCACTAATTTTGCAGCAAGGACTTCTATAATACGAATAACAATATCTAAACGAACATATTAGATGTATTATTAAAAGCCTACCTCACAACCAAATTAACTTTCCGAGCGTGATGGGCGGTGTGTGCAGAATTTAGTATGTAGTTCACCGCGCCATTCTAATACGCGATTACTAACGATTCCTACTTAATATTTTCTCTTGCAGAAAATACTTCGAACTTAGATAGCTTTTAAGGTTTATTTAAGCTTAAACTTTTATATCTTTTTGTAGCTACCTTTGTAACACGTATTCGGCCCAATATATATAGTCCATACTGACTTGACTTACTTCTGTATATATAAATGTTTAACTGATAAACTTTTATATAAACTACTATGAATACATTATTTTTCAATAATAGTAGTGAATAATAGTTAGAATTGCATTCGTTTAGGACTAAACCATACACCTCACAGTACGAACTGACGACAGCCATGCAGAGCCAGTTTCATTATATTCACATAAATATGCAGATAACATAATAAAAAATATTGGTAAGGTTCTTGGTGTATTGTCCAATTAAGACACATGTTCCACCGTTAAGCTAAATTCCCGCCAATTTCTTTAAGTTTAAATCTTGCGATTTTTATCCCCAGGCGGAGTATTTGCGCGTTAGCTAAATGCAAAAAATATGCATAAAATACTCATTATTCACAGCATAGACTACTAGGGTCTCTAATCCTATTTGATCCCTATGCTTTAGTACCTCAGCGTCAAGTTGTAATAGATTATTGCCGTGGCCATTGGAGGTCTCTTTAGTCTAATTGTGCTTTACCCCTAAACTAAAAATACCATAATCCCCTTACAACTTCTAGTATAACAGTATAGTTTTTTTTTTATTACTAAAAATATTTTGTTAACCGCCTACTTACCCTTTACGCCCAATCAATGTGGATAACGCTCGCACCTCATGTCTTACCGCGACTGCTGGCACATGATTGGTCAGTGCTTCTTCAACATTTTTATCATTATTGTAAATGTCGACAGAACTTTACAACAAAACGTCTTAACATCCCCGCAAAATCACTGGATCTAACTTGCGTCAATTGTCCAAGATTCTACACTGCTGCCCTTTGAAGGGGCGGGGTTTCTCTCATTCCCCATGTGGCCGAACGCACTCTCATGCCGGCTAAAGATTGCAGGCTTGGTATGTCTATTAAACTACCAACTACCTAATCTTATATGAGCACATCTAACCGCGTTACTTATACTATCGAAACAAATTTAATTTTATACAAGTATAAAAATATCTTCGCAACTTAGTTTATAAGTCTTCTTTAATATTTAGTTATTTCAGTTAGGTAGTTTCTCATACATTACTCACCTGTACGCTGCTAAAATAAATTAATACTTTCGCAATCAAAAGTATAAACATTTTCGCTCAACTTGCATGTGTAATATGTTTTGCTAGCGTTCACCCAGAACTAGAATCAAATCCTAAATAATTATGAAAAAATACACTCTTTATAGTGTGTACAATTGTTAGATATAACTATTACTAAACTCCATACCTTGCAATACTTTTATTTGTAACATTAAAATAGTCTATTTTATATCTATTAGAGACTCAAATGCTAGTTTCGCACTAGATAGTGCTTATCTTACCTAACTTAGCTACTCGACATGCTATGTTATTATAACAATCGATACACCATTGGTTAGTAATACTTGGTCCTCTCGTACTAAAGTCTTCACATTTATTGTCTCACCCATACAGCAGATAAGGACCAAACTGTCTCACGACGTTCTTAACCCAGCTCACGTACCGCTTTAATTGGCGAACAGCCAAACCCTTGGAAGCTTGTGCACCACCGGGATGCGATGAGCCGACATCGAGGTGCCAAACAATCTTTTCGATAAGAACTCTCAAAGATTATCAGCCTGTTATCCCTAGCGTACCTTTTATCCGTTGATCGATATAAATCTCATTCTTTAATATCGGGTCATTATAAAAAGCTTGCGCTATATAAATAATTGTAGTTATTTATATTATACCAAACTAAGTATTACCTTTTATTAAATATAAATATTTAATGAATTGATAAATTTACACCTCCGTTACTTTTTAGGAGGCAACCGCCCCAGTTAAACTACCAGTCATACACGTTTCCTTAAAAATTTCTTTATTAAGTAAATATTATTTTTTAAAAAGGGTAGTATCACACTATTGTATAAACTCCTACCTATTCTCGACAAGATAAAAAATAATATAATGTAAGAGTATAGTAAAGGTGCATAGGGTCTTTCCGTCTAACTGTATTGTAGTCGTATCTTCACGACTATTATAATTTCACCGAGATAATGTTGGAGACAGTGGGGCAGTCGTTACTCCATTCATGCAGGACGGAACTTACCCGCCAAGGAATTTCGCTACCTTCGGACCGTCAGAATTACAGCCGCCGTTTACTGGGACTTATAAAGAAGCAGAACCCCTTTATTTTATCTTGCAGCACCGGGCAGGAGTCAGACTTTATACTTCATTTTTCAACTTTGCAAAGTCCTGTGTTTTTAGTAAACAGTCGCTACCCCCTCTTTAGTGACGCCGAATAGGCACCCTTTCTTCCGAAGTTACAGGGCTAATTTGCCGAGTTCCTTCAACATTATTCTCTCGTTACCTTAGTTTATTCAACCCGCCAACTTGAGTCAGTTTTGATACGATTTAGAAAATCTAAGTTATTTCCCGAGTATTAACCTGTCAACATAGATAACCCATCAAATATTAAGCTTTCGCTTTATTCTTAGGGGTCGTATAACTTACTGTGGATTATCCTTGCAGTAAAACTCTATGGCTTACGGTAATAGCGTTTCTCGCGCTATATAGTTACTTATGCCGATATCATTACTTCTGATTTCTCCAACTTATTTTTCAATAAATCTTCAAAAAAATACAGAACATTCTGCTACCTTTTATCGAAACTTCGGTAATTTATTTATATCAAAATTTTTAATAAATTATATATTATAATCTAAAAATATTATAGTAGTTCAATAAGCTGCGACGCTTTTTTTAAAGGATGACAGCTTCCATGCCGACCTTTTGAACGTTATATAATTTATCTTATTTATAAATAAATATTTATGAACCTTAGTAATCGATCTGGGCTGTTTCCCTTTTGTGTTAGAATCTTCGCACTCTAATACTGAATGCAATTTTTAATTAACCAATTCGTTTATATATTAAAAATAAAAGCAGCGTTAACTGTTTATTAATTAATTAAACTACCTGATTAATTATTAAATTACTCTCTACTTAAATAGATTTCGCAGAAAACCAGCTATCACCTTGTTTGATTAGCCTTTCACCCCTAGTCACAAGTCATCCGAGAATATTGCAACATTCACCGGTTCGGTCGTAATATTTCCACTAAGTATTTCTTACACCTGCTCATAACTAGATCACAAGGTTTCGGGTCTAATTCTACTAACTAAATTTAATTAAATACGCCTACTGTTACTTAAGCTTGCTAGTAAAATTAACTCACCGGCCCATGATGCAAAAGGTACGTTGTAGCTTAAGCACCAACTACTCATACAGTGGGTTTCAAGTTCTTTTAACCTAGTATAGTATACTTTTCATCTTTCCCTCACGGTACTATTTCACTATCAACTTTAAAGTCTATAATTTAGAAAATGATTTTTCTATATTCAACCATTGCAGCATACAACGATTTACTACTTTAGATTTGACACCAATACGGGACTATCACCCTCTTTAGTTTGACATTCCAATCAATTCTTAGTCTGAATCCATTAAGGGTGTTCGCTCACCACTACTAACCCCTCATTTGTTATTTTTGTTTTACATAGTTACTGAGATGTTTCACTTCACTATATTGATGTTAACCTTAGAATTAAAAATAATTAATATTTACTCTAAGTTACTGTTATTTTTTAACAAACAACTTTAAAGTATAGATATCCCCCCAAAGCATTTTAAAACAGACTATCTACGACGCCAAATATAATAAAAATCCTCAGAAATAACCATATCTTCTTCTAATTTGGCTCTTTTTAAATAAAAATCTTCTACAGATAACTTAAATTTTAATTTTACCAATTTAGCATCAAGATCAAGTGGGGAGTTATTAAAGTAAGCTAAATCAAAAAATTTATAGTATTGCTTATACTTATAAACTAAACTTTCTTTAGGTCTTTTTCATAAGAATTCACCGTTAAATACAACATCTTGATAGTAGCCCAGAATTGTTAGTATTCTCGATTTCATTATGCACGGCGCACGCGCTGGCTTAAATTTAAATATAATTTCCCAGTGTTTTAAGTACTGATAACAATACACTAATAAACCAATCAAAAAGCAACAATACACATTAAAATAACAAGAAGCCAAGAAGTTAAATGAGGATTTTTTCCTGCCATGTAAACGAATAAGAAATAGGAATCATCAAATAAACAAAATTAAATGATGTCAAATTTTTAAATAAATTAAAAAGTATCACATAGAAATTTTTTTAGGCATAAAACCATAACGTCTAGGGTGTGCAACTCAGGAGTCTATTGGTTGCGTGCTAACACCTGTTTTAATCGAACCAAAAAAACCACTATCGTGAAAATCTTTTAAGTTATAAATAGCTAGTTTTGATATTCGAGTTCTCAAAACACTACGCCCAAATGGGGTATTTGGAAAAGCGCTGCGCCCCCACTCATATGGTTGAACAAACGGCATTCGAGTATAACGGTCATACTCAGTGTTTAGATTAATAACAGAAAATGGATTTTCGCTAAAGTTTGTACCGATAAATGTACTTAACGGCATAAAAGGTGTTTCAATATGACGACCGGGACCATAATAATGTTGTAATCATCAATAACTATGTAGAGAATACACTATAGAACCCACCTTTAAATGACGTCAACGCGCACCTTGGTTAACAGTAACAACTTCTCTACTATACAATAAAATAAAATCACGTCACATTAAGTATGAGAGTACTACAACAACGGTTCATGTTAATAAATACTGGGTTTTTCATAACTGTCACTTTAAACTTAAACGCATAATATATATTATCCAGACTACATAAGTAAAAATAGTTAATTCAATTAAAAAATTTTTTTTAGGAACAAAAAAAACACGTGGAATAAGAGCTATTGGACCTCAAGACATTCAACATATAGCTATAAATACACCACCGATAGTTAAAAATTCACTAACTCAAAAAGAAGCGAACCCCTTTGCTCATAATTTTCTGTCACCTCGGGTAAATTTACCATATTGAGTTCTACGTCAAACTGAAATACCCCAAACATATAATCAATAAGAAAAAACAACCATAAGCATAAATGGCGTTCTAAATGGAAAAATAAAACGAGAAAAAGTTCAATAACCAATACCAACGTTAAAAACGTATACCCACTCAAAAATTCATGTAAGTAAGGCATACACCAAGATAATATCAATACTGCCAAAACGGGTATAGCGTCAATCAGTAAAGAAAGCGAATATTCTAAAATAAAGTAATTTTAATTTTTTACTTTTTTTTTTTACCGGTTTCATATAACAAACTTTATAGAGAAATCAATTCATTACGTAAATATAAATGCTGACGAATTAGTTTCATACCAACAATTTGTTTTTTTAATTTAGATAAATACGCGTAGTGTTTATCTAAAGCTAAAAATAAAATTCTATTAGAAACAAACGGCATACCTTTGTTTCGAGACTCTGCCGGTTTTTTTAAATAAATAACTAAACAAATAGTGAATAAAAAGGAAATTAAACCAGCTAAAACAATAGTATGTCCTAAAGTTGCTACACTGTGCCAGCCCGCATACCCCCAAGGATAATCTTGAATTCGACGAGGCATACCTGCATAACCCAGTCATAACATTGGTAAAAATGTAATTAAATGACCAAGTACATGACATATAAAATGAATAAACGGAAAAAATCACGGATAGTATAAACCCATAAACTCTCTTATATTAAAATATATGTATGCAAAAAGCATAGCCATTAATGCACCAGATAACATAACATGAAAGTGACCAACTACATAATAAGTATCGTGTAACATAATATCCGTAGCTACATGTGCACAAAACGTTCCACTAACACCACCGATAATAAATAAACCTATAAAAGCTACCGCAAATAATAATTCTATTGTTAGATATGTAGTACTATTAATTAATGAGACAACTCAACCGCAAACCTTAACCGATGCAGGTAGTGCAATCATAACAGTAATAACGAAAAATAAAATACGAGCCTTATTATCTATACCTACTAAATACATATGATGACCCCAAACCACAAAGCCCATTGTAGCAATAGCATGCATTGCATAAACCATATGCATTTTACTACCTAAAGGTTTTCTAACATAGTAAGGAATTAAAGTACTGGCAATACCAAAAGCAGGCATAACCAAAATATAAACTTCAGGATGTCCAAAAAACCAAAATAGATGTTGAAACAAAAGCATGTCACCACCAGCACGTACCGTAAAAAATGCTGTAAAAAAATGTCTATCGGCCATTAACATGATAAGACCTGCATTTAAAATAGGCGATACAATAATTAATAAACGTAAAGATATAAAAATTGAAATCAGAACAATAGGGAAAAACTCCTTTTGATAACGAGAACCGCGACCACGTAAATATCGTCATGTAACAATTAAATTAACTATAGTAAGAATAGAAGAAAAGGTCGCTATTAATAACGCAGCAAAAGCCCAATCTACTGGTGCGCCCGTAAATCTACTATGTGAAAATGGTGTAGTAAAAGTTCAACCAGCCATAGTATTTGTTAAATCTGCAGTATTATTAACGTATGGTAGTAAATTTGCCAATGAATCCTTAGTAATAGGTAAATTACCGCAATCTGTAAAAACCCCAGTAATATTTAAGGCTGTCGTTTCTTCAACTACATTAACTCAACTTAATGGTTCAGATTCAAACGTATATTCATTAAAGCTATAATCTTTATCTCGATTATAAACTAAAAAAATTTCATTAGTATAAATTGATTTTACCCAGTCCATACTATTCTGGGTTGATTCATAATTAATGTTTAATGAACTTACTCGCATACCCTCCCATAATGTACGTAATGCTGTAATTAAACCAGCTGGTAAAATTCACAAGCTAAAATTATTAAGTCTAGGATAGGCAACATCTCTTGCTCCGACATGGATTGGTAAAAAATAATTACCAAAACCACCAAAAAATAATGGTGTAACCAAAAAAAAAACCATAATAATAGCATGCATAGCCATAACTACATGATATGCATTAGCATTATTTGAAAACACTAAAGAACCGGGTTGCGCAAGTTCCAGCCGTATTAAGGTTGATAAGGTAGTACCAAATAAACCACTAATGGCAGCAAAAAGCAAATAATTCAAACCTAGTTTTTTATGATTGGTGGTGTAACACCATTCCCGCACAAACACTTTAAAAAATTTTTGCAGTAATGTTAATTTTTTCATTGTTGTATAACAATAACTTTTTTGTAATTTATACATAATTGTAAAATATGGCGAAGCTAAAAAAAATATATGTATAAGATACTTTTGTATCATATAACAAACTATATAAAATAAATAAATAATAAAATAAATAAGCATAAATTAATAAACCAGTATTTTAAAAAGTTTCAAGAAAAATTATTAACAATTACAAATCACATAAACAACAAGATACTTATAATAAAATAAGTCAGTAACCATAAATATAAAGATGTATAAGTTAATTCAAAGTAAAAAATACTTATTTTGTTTAATGAATTAATAATCAAACCACTTCCAAAAAAATTGTAATTAGTATCGACCAAGTTTATTCAAACTGACGCCGTAAACAAAATAATAAACCCTAAGCATATCAAATCATATATATATAATAAAGATGTGGGTTTAACTCTATATATTTTTCTGTGGCCGTTCTTTGAATTCAAAAAAACTAAATAACCTAAACGAAAAACATAAAAAAACGTCAGTACATATGAAAGTAACAAAATATAGTTACCCCCATTTAATAATATAGAATTTGTAAATACTGACTTTAAAATATAAAATTTACAATAATAACCACTCCAATAAGGTAAACCAACTAAACAAACACCCCCCGCAACGTATGCCACGAATAGACTGGGTATGTATAGTAGTAGACCACCCATCCAGCGAATATCTTGTGTACCATTGCAGTGAAGTATAATTCCACCAACAACCAAAAATAAAAAAATTTTTATATAAGCATGAACAACCATAACAAAAATTAAAGCATCGTAACAGCCTACTGCACATAAAGTAAATAAATAACCCATATTACTTATCGTTGAGTATGCCATAATAACCTTTAATTCATATTGAAAACAAGCAATAAAAGAACCTAATGTAGCTGACATTACACCTAAACTATACATTAAGATTTGACAATATGCGGATAGCTCTAATATAGTGTTTAATTTAAAAACTAAAACTAAACCAGCAACAACTAGAGTTGATGAATGCATTAAAGCTGAAGCCCCCAGTGGAGCTTCCATCGCCTCTAATAATCAAATATGAAAACCAATCTGAGCTGATTTTACGCACGATGCAAAAACCAAGATAATACCAAGTAATTCTACAAAAGGAACTTCAAAGGAACCAAGCCTAAAGTAGTAATTTAAGTATAGATACATATTTGAATTTATAACATCAAAATTAGCATCCCCGATTGAACCAATAAGTAATGTAATTAAAATTAAAAAAAAAAAGTCACCAACTTTATTTATAAAAAAAACTTTAAATGCAGCTTTTATACTGCGAACTCTCTCAGATCAGAAGTTAACCAAAAATAATGACGTTAATGCAATCCCTTCTCAACCTAAGTAAAAAACTATAATATTACCAGCATTTGTCATTAGAAGCATAAAAATTAAAAAAAAACCTAGGTTAACTATAAAACTTGCACCTTCTTTATCATCTCACATATCAATCATTACAAAAGTTATAACAAATAAAGCACCACTTAACATCACACAGCTTAATATAGAACCAAAAAAATCTAAACGAATATTAAAAAAAATAAAGATATTGTTTCCAAGTTCTGCCCAAACAAAACCATTATAATCAATAATAACATTATAGAATCAAATATAATATAAGTCTCATCACGATAAAAAAATAGAAACAAGTAAATTAAAAAAGGTACAATAAAAAATACCCAAGTATCCCAGTGATCATATATTAAACCAGGAATAAATAAAATTTACTGTTAGTAGTATTAAACTATATAACATAATAAAACAAACTATTTGTATTTCATGTTTAATAAACTATAGTTTAGTTTATCAACATCACTAGAACCTTTTAAAATTGAGTCACTAAAATTATAAACATCGTCTAGAAATATTGAGTGTAATTCCAATTCCCATCAAACTATAAAATGTTCAATAGGTAATGCATATAAGATAGCTGGCATGTTATAATGATTTCAACCACATAGCTCAGAGCACTGCCCAAAATACACCCCCTCTCTAGTTAAAACAGTAAACGCACAAAATAGTCTACCAGGAACACAGTCCATTTTTAAACCAATACCAGGCATTGCTCACGAATGTGTAACATCTTCAGAAGTTGACAACAAACGAATATTTGATCGTGAGGGTAACACCAAAGCACCGGTAGACCGTAATAAGCGAAGTGGATCCTTCACAATCTCTAAATACTCATCTGCTTCTCTTCTTCACATGGTAACATTAGGATCAATACCCTGACCTGAAAGTCAATAGCCTGAATGAAATAAAAAGTGTTTTACGGGTTTACGTAATGCACTTTCCATAGCACCACAGTACTTCAACCAGTACCTAGAAAAATACATTTCTGTCATAATTTCTCCCTCATCTCTTTTATTAAATGAATGTGTTTTACGTAACTCATGAGTTTTTTGTCAATCAATAACTTCTCTACCTGTTTTAGGATCTTTTTTAAAAACTTTAGGGGCATTATTTGCCATTCAAAGTTCATCACGGTGGACATGAAATAATGAACCACCCCCAACATATCTGGTTCCGCGACCTACATGAAACGGATAGGAAAAATATCTGGGGTAAAAGGTATCACCATAACAATATTTTCAACCCCATTGATAACCCGCTATCTGAACTGAAATAACAGGATAACCGTTGTTACCATCAATTAAGCGCAGATAAGCAAAGGCATTTATAATTACACTTATACTTCAATAAAAAGGTAACAAAATAACTAACATTTCAGGCCAAGCTAATCTACGTCTGTCTCCAGTAGAACGAGTACCCCTGACATCTGCCCGACGGTAGGTTAATGCTCTAAAAACAAAAATAAAATATAAATTTAATGAAATAATAAAAGTATATCAGAATCAATAGTGTCATAAAGTCAATTGTAATAATCAAGGGTGTGTAGTTTTATAAAACGACGCTTGTCAATTTCTAGGGTATAACTCAAGTAATAACAAGTCACCTCACATAGCAGTATTTTATTAAACTATTAAAAAATTTTACTCTTTAAACCACTATATTTACTTACCTTGCCTTGCTTTTTATAAATTAATTGTCTACTAAATTTTAAACCGCGGGACGTATACGAGTTTATAGGTTGTAAACTTCTTAAATAACAACAATAAGCGTTTAATAGTTTTCAGTTTAAACTATAAAAAATTAATGAATTATTCGTAGTGTATCTTTTACGTCTTTTAACATAAGTTAACAAATAATGAAACACTAAATGACTCTTACCTAAATGACAAAAAAAAAGTTTATAAAAACGCCTTTTCATATAAAATCAACTAATTTTATGCCTAAATTTAAGTTTTTTTGTAAATCAAGCACGCGATAGCAAAAAAATTTCACCAAGATACTTACAGGACGATAAGCAAGAGAACTGCACAGTTTTTAATATCAAGTTAATATTCAGTACCCTTAATGGCACATATAAATTAAAATCTGCTAAGTAAGCTCCGCTACCGGTACTGATGAATTTAGTTTTATACAAATTTAAGTGAGAACTAACTATTTTCTTCATTTTCAAATTCAATTATTATAACGGCGTTTAGCATTAAAATAATTTCTAAAATAAGTTTGTTTTCGATTCCCGAATTTAAATGTGTGAGCCATATAAATAAAAAAAGTATGAATAAATTTAACAATGGATGAGAATGGAAATAACTTATCTAAGTTTACTGGGGTTGGATCTAATAATGTCTTCTCTTGTAATCAATCAACCCACTCTTTTGATAAGATCTTTCGTCTATCCTCAGGTTTAGTTTTTTGAATATTACCTAAACTACCATAATTAACATTTATATAACTTCTTACAATATTATGGTATGCTTTAAAGTAAGAAATATATTGACCTGAAAATTTTCTAATTTGAGGTCAAATATATTTAACAAGTACTGAGTTTAAAAATTTTAATTTTTGATTTTGTAACCATGTAACATAATATAAAGTTTTGATATATTTTTTTCAAGCTCAAATTCATGCAATAGTTGGAATTATAAAACCAAAATCAGCTACGTATGACTCTACGTATAGGTGTACAAGTATTAAAAAGTACCGAATAATTGATAAACAGAAGGCGGCAAATTGTAAAAAGAAAGGTAAAAAAAAATTTATTCCTATGTTTCCGAAAAGTATCTCTACGACACCCTGAAATGCAAGACATTTAATTTCTAAGTCATACACAACGTGTATTAACGTTTCCGCTGTTGTCATATAACAAACTATCTAAATAATCGATCCAAGATATGAACGTTTTTTTATCGAAAAAAAAAGTCGATGTTTTTTCTTTTTTTGAATATAATGCTCCTTGCGTAAAGACCTGTGTAATTTGTAAACATAAGATTTTTTTACAAAAAATAAAAAATCAAAATATATATATAACAAACGGGTTAAGTATTTACGACTTTCATATACATAACTTAACGAACGCAACCAACTTAGTAAATGACTAAGTCGTTTATTTTTATATAATACAACAAATTTATAGTCATATTTTTTATGCCGACCCTTTTTTCTTACCAACTTTTTATTCAAAAAAAGTTGTTTAATAGTAAGCATCCGTTGAAAATATTTTTCAAAATTCTTAAAAAATACTATACGTTTAATACGACGTTTTCGTCTTCTAGCCATAACTTTAAACATTTTAAAATAAACTTGAACCATTTTTAAAAATAAATGCAATGTTTTTGTTTTTAAACCATTACGCGTATTATAACTAATTAATTTTAAAAATAAATAGTTATTTAATATTAATTTTTGATGTTTTATTTTTAAGAAAAAGAGACGCTCTCTACTTACTATTTCTAATCTTTTATTAAATTTAGGATTTAAATTATTTAATCAAATATTATTTATATGATTCATTATTTAATTTTTGAATTAATTAAAGTATTGAACTTTCTACGAAAAAAAAAATGATTTTTTGTTTTTAAAGAATTATTTAAGTTAATAGTTCCAAATAAACTCATACGCAATATTAACAATGATATACCAATAGTAGTCTCACCAGTAGCTAAAATTAAAATATATACAGCAGTAACAAAAAAAAATAATGAATCATAGGAAACACTTAGCATAGACGCATATATATATGACAAAACCCAAATTAACTCTCCTAAAATTAAAATATTTAAAATATTATTACTGCTAAATATTAAACTCATAACAACAATTAACAGTAACATAACTATGAAATCAAGTCACGCAAATGTTATTTATTATTAAAACATTCAGTTTAAAGCGTAGCGTTCTCATTCATATCAATAACTTAAACCCAAGATGAAGAAAGAAAGAAAGAAAATTAAAACCAAATAAAAGGATAGGGCGTGACTATTTAACAATATAGGAACAAACAGTACAATCTCCATTTCATATACTAAAAATATTAAACCAGTTATAGAAAACTGAATATCCACTAGTAACCTATTATCCGATGATGACTTAAAACCACACTCATAAAAATCTCTAAAATTATAATTTTTACCAGTTCTTGAAAAAAAGTAGGAATACGCTAAAGAACCTCAAAATAGTAATACTCCAAAAATTCCCATGGAAATAATTACACTTATGATAGCTATACTACCCATCCTCCTCTTGATTATTTTGCTCCTCTGTCGTTTTTTTTAAATAATCCTTAACGTTTCAATTTTTATAGGCATCTGGCATCATAACACCGTATAACGATCTACGTTTTGTTTTACTAAATAAAGGTAAACAATCATAAGCCCCCCGCACCAATTTATATTTAACACCAGGAGTATCTTTGTGACCCTTACCCTGAATTAAAACTGTAGCGAATTTTTGCGGTATAGATCCTGAACCAGGAATTTTAGCTGTTATTTTCTTCCCTGCACCTAAAAAAATTTTACCTACCTTACGTAACGCTGAATTAGGTTTTCTTGGGGTTTCAATAACCATTTTTACAAAACGACCTTTACGCTGTGGTTTACCCTTCAGTGCAGGTGATCAACAATGTGACTTCTTTCGTATTCGTTTATTTCGTAAAATTTGATTAATTGTGGCCATTAGATTAAAAATCCTACATAATTTGCAAAAATAAATAAATCACTAATAAAAAAAATTGCAAATAAGTTAGTTATAATAAAAAAAGCTAAATAGTAGTATAGTTTAACATTCATTTTTAAAATAATTGTTTTATTTTTATAATTAAAATACTTTTTTTGATAACCGTAAAATCTATAATTTTGTAAGTAAAAAAAAGCTACAAAAAAACCGCTAACTAAACATAAAATACCTGCAAAATAGTCGCCAGAGAAAAGTAACAAAATAATTACTGACAGTTTTGAAAAAAAACCTAAAAATGGAGGTATACCAGCGAGCCCAACAAAAAAAATTAAAAAAGAACTAGCGATTATATTAGAATTTATATACTGCAAATCAGATAAAAATCAAAAGGTATTTTTAGTTAATGTAAAATATATACAGAAAAAGAAGACTGTATAATATAAATAAGAAAAAACATAAAAAAGAGCTGTAGATGAGTTTAAATAATTATTACTCATCAAAGCTAAAAATATAAAACTGACATGAACAATAGAAGAATATGCTAAAAACATTCTAACCTCAACAATTGAATAAAGATATAATGTAACAAAAATTAATGAAAATATGCTGATAATATAAAAGTACATATAAAACCATTCTTTAATTAAAATCAAGTAATTATTAAATATAACAATAAATAAAAAAAGAAGACTAAATAAGTAAACAGACATATATAAAAATAAATTAATTGTAGACAGATTTTTATAAAGTTCAGGTTTTCAAAAGAAAAATGGAACAACCCCGATTTTTAAAAATAAACCCAATATTAAAGGAAGTCAAATATTCAAATATTGTAAAGAAAAAAGCTGATACCAAGAAAAAGTTAAAAAAAAAAAGTAAATATTCATATGCAGTCACTCAACAAAATTAACAAATCTAAACAATGTTAACACACCATAAATTAAAAGAACAGCACCAATGAAAGATACTCAAAATTGGTACATTAATGAGTTAAAATATCAAATCGGTTGTGAATTAATGTTAGACAGTCTTGTATTAGTATCTAATGAGTTATTTTTAAATAAATTAAAAGAAGTAGAAATCATATAAATAATAACTGTAGACTGCACCTCTAATAAAAAAATAAGTAGTAATATATTATTTATATTTAAATACAAATACAAACAAAAAAAAAAAAATAAAAGCCCAATGAAATATTCAAAATTTTTAATTTTACCCTGCAACAATAAAGATTTAAAAATACAAAGGAAAATTCCAAAAAGCATTAAAATTAATTGATTATACGAATAACTTAAGTTAAAGAAATGTAAAGAATAACCGTAGTTTAAAGTAGTGTAATTAAAATAGTAAGAATTGTTTACAAGTTGAAGCAAGACAGTATAAATTAAAAAAAAATTAATAAATTTATAAAAATATGAGTAATTATCATAAAAATTATTATAAACCTGCTTTACATTATTTTTAAATGTTTTTTTATTTGCATTATTTGATAATTTTGTTATAAAAGTTGTCGCTGAGTCAATTAATTTATTAGTACTAAATTTATTTCTATAGCTAAACAACTTAGAGTAAAAGTCCTTAGATGACAAAAAAATAAAAATAAAATTAACTAAAACGCTTAATGCGAATAGTGAAATAATTTCCGCCTTCATAATAGCATATAAACCTATACTCACAAGTTATAATTAGGGGTAATTTTAATCAAAAAATAAATTTTTGAGACATAAATCTAAGCCCTTTTATAAACAAATTCTCTACCATGAAATTTAGTAGTTATTTTTAGATTTCTTATATTTATGTAAGTTCTATATAATATATCATAATCTTGAATAAAAAAATTTTGTACTTTGTAAAAATTAAAATTAAAATTAGTAATATATGTTTTAAAGTAATTTAAATAATCGTCATTTGTACTATATTTTATTTTTTTTGAGTTTACAACAATAGTAATAGATGTACAACAAACTAAAAACAAGAAGTATGATAATAGTAAAAAAAAAGCAGTTGTAAAGTATATTAGAGCTCAACCAAGACCCTCCAACTCCTCTATATTACTTTGGTTTAATAATAAATAGAAATCAAAATATCTAAAGGAGGGGAACGTAAATTCAAAGCCCTCCTCTAGATTTAATAAGTAAAATATTACAAAAGTAAATGAATTTATAAAACCGTAATAAAATACCTTAAATTTATTCGAGTAAAATTCATTTTTAGAAAAGTCTACCCACATTAATGAATAAACAAAAAAAATAATAATAACACCACCATAAATTATTCATAAAACGATTGCAACTAAGTCTAAATCGTAAACAATAAGCTGAACACCAGAAAAAATAATAAAAGTTAGAAAGTAAGCTAGTAAAAAATAAAAGTTAGTCTGCCTAAGTAATTGAACAACATTATAAAAAAGTGTTAACTGAAATAAAAATTCTAGTAAATTAAGAATTCTGAAATTGGTAATATAAAACCAAGTCATATATTATTTTATAAAAAACAAAAATTTATTTGTTATTTTAAAAATTTTTTTTTTTAATCTAATCTTTAAGTTTACTTTATTTTTTAAACTTTTGTACTTCTGCACGCCCATATTTTCTATATTTTAGAATAGTTCGTCACAAATTTAATGACGAAGCATTAAAATAAACTTGCGCTTTGTTTAATAAATAGTATTTAAGAAACTTTCTTCGTAAACTTTTATAATTACGTAATCGCTTTGTAGTTTTACTAGTAAATTCAGTATAGCTGTATATTAAAAAAGAATTACCTGAGTTTTTTTTTAATGCATAATTTAAATAAACCCGTTTAATCATTTTAAATAATAGTTTCAAGTACCAAAGGTTTTTTTAATTAGCAGTGAGTTATTATAAGTCAACCGACTATTTAAAATATTACCAGTATCTAGTTTTTGAGCTTTAATGAATTTATAAGAATTCAATAATTTAAAGAAAATAATGAAGCCTTTAAAAATATAAAAATTAACCATAAAAAATTGAAATTTGTATACTCGGCTAACTATATTACCTCAAAGTAAAAAAAAATAATAATATTTTAAAAGTAAAGTATATACTGTATTATAATTAAACCTTAGCATTATCATCAATTATAGTTTTTTGAAGCCAAATCAAGCCAAACATTAACGCTTCTGCAGTTGGGGGGCAGCCCGGAACATATAAATCAACTGGAATTATCCTATCACAACCCCTAACTACAGAATATGAATAATGATAATAACCACCACCATTAGCACAACTACCCATTGAAATAATTCACTTAGCATTAGGAATTTGCTCGTATAAGCGTCTAACGGCTGGTGCCATTTTATTAGTAACAGTACCTGCGACGATAATCGCGTCAGCTTGTCTTGGACTAGCCCTAAAAATCATACCTAACTTGTCCATGTCATATCTACTAACTGCTGTATGCATCATTTCTACAGCGCAGCAAGCTAAACCAAAGGTCAGGGGTCAAAAAGACCCTCCCCTCGCCCAATTTATAAGAAAACGAAATTTTATTTTTACCCAATCTAGCAATATTTATTAATATATTACAAAAAGAGAGAGAACCTACTTATTAAAAAATTGTAATAACCAATATCGCTAATAATATCAGTGTTAAACTTGGTACAAAATCTTTTCAGACTAAATGTGATAGTTGATCCATTCTCATTCTAGGCCCAACCGCTCTAGCTCATACAGACATAATAACAATAAATATTGTTTGCAATACGAAAAAAATAGGTACATTAAAAATGTGGTCTGATATATTTAATGCAGGTTTTCACACAATTCTTGAATAATAATTAAAAGAACGATTTTGAAAATAAAAAAAGTACTTCTCGTAATAATATCAGATAAAGTCGTGTCTACAGGCAAATTTATATAAAACATTGTCCAGTCAACTTATAAAAAAAAAAATAAAGTCAAAAAACTTAAAAGCAATTAGATGAAGTCCTGAAAAAAAACTATACATTTTTAATAAAAATGTAAATAGTAAATCAGTCATATATTATTAAAAAAATTTCGTTCTATGCCATGTATTATATAACATTTTTAATCGTATAAATTTTAGTATATATTTTGATTTTCTTTTTTTTATATAAAGCTGTAAAACTTTATAATAAAGTATCTGTCACTGAGAAAACTTCAGTAAAATAAGTTGCGAAGAGTAAATATCATTTAAGCTAAAATCTTTAATTTTTTTTTTTAAATCATCAAATTTTATGTCGCTATAGTAATAAGTTGTATTTTTAAAATATTCAGAAAATACTATTTTTATAAAAGTTTTTTTAGAAAAGTAGTCAAATAACTCATGAAGTAATAAATACTTAAAAAAGTAAGAACTATAGTGTGGAGTAACATCATAATGCTGAAGCCTTCAAGGGATACGTACACCACCTCTATACAACAACGGTTTAATTTTTTGGCCCATTTTTATTTAAATATTTCAGTCGCATACCAAAAAGTTGTTGAAAACTACGTATCTCTTTAATACTTTTTCCTCTATGAATATTTACATTATTTAAATCTTTTAATATTTTAGGTATATTTGTACCTGTAGTTTTACAAAAGGTGTTTTTTAAAGATATTTTTGTTTTTTTATATGTATATATATTTTTAATTATATTTCATATATTCTTATTATAATACATTATTTTATTATTTTACCTCAAGGATTTTTTCGTGGTATACCACCCTTAGTCCGACCACCATGCGGATGATCTACAGCATTCATAGCCTCCCCCCGTACAGTAGGTTTCTTATTTAAAATGTATGAATAACCAGCTTTACTGTAGACCTCAAATTTATGTCAGCTATTAGACACACGACCTATAGTAACAAAAACTCTAGAATTTATCTTTACCATTTTTTTAGAAGGTAACTGAACCAGTACTAAACCATTTTCTAATTTCTTTATAATTTTTGCGCCGGCGCCGGCTGCGCGTACTAGTTTACCCCCTTGACCAGGATTAACCTCAATACTATTTATAATAGTTTTTGTAGGTAAGGACATTAAAGGAACGCGTCAACTTAAATTTCTCACCACGCTATTGCATGAATAAGCCGTCTTTATAACAGAGTTTAGTTGTGTATCCTCACTGAGTAAAATATAACTGTAAGCACCATTCTTATAATAAAGAACACCCAAATGACCCGTACGATAGTTATCAAAGTCTCTAGCAACGTACTTAGCTTCGATCATAAGTTTCGTTCTTAAATAATCCACTCTTCTATAAAAATTAAAGCGAGAACCCCCCCTTGAACGTAATGTCTGGTGCCCATTATAAACTCGACCGTTTTTACGCCTTAAAATTGAACAAAGGCGTCTAAATTTAAGTATTTGAAAATTTTTTTTTATAATTCTGCGCCCCCTTTTACTCGGAGTTGTTGGTTTGTAATATTTTAAATACACGTATATTTTATAAGACCTCTTCTCTGTAAAAAGCGTTTTCTAATAGGGTATTTCGGTAATCTCATATAACCAAAACCTAATTTTGGAAATATTAAAACCTTAAAGAAAGTGTGTTTTCGACGAATTTTTTTTCTTTTTTTAGCTCTAGTTATAGATATATTAAACTTTTGAAAATCACTTGATCAATCACTATAAAACTTATGTAAAATAAAAATAAAATACTTACTTAAAAATGGAATAATAAACCTGAAAAATACGTTAAAAAAATTTATAATACGACCAGGTATAGTTTTTTTTAGTTTCCAAAAGTAGACTCTTCCTACTGATAAACTAAAATGAAGTTTTTTCTTTAAAAATGTAAAAAACTTATTTCGATACCTAGCAGTTAACTGAATTATTGAACGTGCAGACTTTAATTCTAAATATAATCGTTTTGCATAATAAATATAATTTCGCTTTGTACTTGATCTATACTCAAACTTACGAACTAATAATTTAGAATATATCGTTTCTGGGAATGACATAAGCTTATGCTTTAAATAAAATAAGGATGTTATATAATTAAAAATTTCAAAATTTGGTTCATAAATTGAAAAACTGTATTCATAAACAAACACCCTTTTTTCACGTAATAACTCATATTCATCTTTAAAATACACCCAGTAATTTAGTAGAATATATTAAATATATTAATTTAAAGTTTTTTTTTAAAAAAGATTTTTGAATAATATAAATTATTACAATCCCACCAAGTATCATTTCAAATTAAACGACTTGACTCAGTCATTAGAGATAAATTACAATAATCGGGGTCTTCTATTTTTTTATGAGATTCTTTTAGTCGTAAGTAAAAGGTTTGTAAGCGATATTGTTCAAACTCTGCCAAATGTTCAACGCGCATATCAAAAGCAAAATTAGGGTCAAAGCCCGCACGATCAATGTAAGCTGACTCAAATATGAGCGTAAGGGCTGTCAATAAATATTTTTTTTTAAAACGACGTATAAATATAGAGTTTAAAATCAGAAATAAACAAACAACTAAAGGTAAAAAAAGTGAATAAGTATATAAAAAAAAATCTAAATTAAAACCGATATATTCAGTATCCAGTATTCAACAATAAAGTAAAGTATAAAAAAATAAAGTATAAAAAAATAAAGTATAAAAATAGTGTAAACCGGTGTAAACTTTAGAAAAACGGTACAAAAACTTAGTATTCTGATTGTTTAGTCAATCCTTATTGGAAATATGTAATAATTTTTGATCTGAAGTATGTCGTAAAAAACTATTTAAGTTAAATATATGAAAAGCATCTCATCACTCTAAGGTTGCAATAGTTGGTGAGGATTTTAATAAAGCTACAAAGAGTTGCCAAGTATAAATAAATAAATATAAATAAATGCAAAATAATCAAAAAATTTTTAATTTTAGTAAAGAGAAGTATATTCAAATACTAGAATCTAAGGCACCAGCCAGTAAAAAGGTTTGAATAATAAAAAAATACAGGTATCTTTGAAAATAATAGTGTCTTTTTTTTTTAAAAAAAAAATATAGTGCAATTCAATAAAATAAAATTAAATACATTGTAATTCCTATCATTAACTATTATAAAAGTAAAAGGATAAAAACATATATAAACCCAATTTAAGAAAAAATAATAAATAAAAAATTAAAAACCAATAAGCATATGCTAATACTTCACTACTACCAAGCGAAACAAAGTATCGTCCGGTTGGTACTATTGCAGTACAAAAAATCATTAGTAAAACAAATAAAGCAAAAATAAAAGCTACTATATGGTTCAAATCTAGAGATAGACGTACATAAATATAATCACTAATTGTTTCGGTGAAACAAATACCTTTAAAGTCCTCAGTTCATGGAAGAAGAAATAAAGAAATAAAGAAAAAAATAACATAAAAAAAACCTAAGTAATGGTGAGGAATTAATACTAAAGAACCCATTAGTGGTCTAAGGTATCAATGTGGTATAGCAAGCGCAAAGTCTATATCCTCAGTTAAAGGTCAAAACTCAAAATTAGAAAGAGAGTATGTAACAGTCATGTAAGAAGGTCAGAAAAAGTCTGTCATAAATCTAAAAAATAAGAATAAGAATAAGATCTCATATCAGTAAGCAAACTCGAGTCAAATAAACTCATTTCAATATTCATGTCTAAAAATAAACAAAACGTCAATCTCATCCTCGTCTGTATACTCAGTACTATGCAAATTATCAATATGATCTACAGCAACAATTAAACCCAGTGATGGAAAGGCAGCATGTATTACAAATACTCTAAACAATGACTCATCTGTTAAACCTAAACCAGGAAGTAGTAATGTTTCTAAAAAATCAAACTTTACAAATGTTAACGAGCTAATAGCATAACCAATAACAGTAGCCGTAACTTCACCTAGAATAGAGCAGGGCATAATAGCACCTGTCAAACCAGCAACATATGTAAAAATCATAATTACAATACCACTTAATCAAGTTTGATCCAATTCTGCTTGGTAGGCTTGTACTCACAATTTATATATAATGTGTAAGTATAATGAAAAAAAAACTAAATTAGCAAACTCTGCATGAATACGAGAAAGTATAGAACCGGGAGTAGTCTCTCACCACAAAATAAACATACCGGGTGTACCCAAATCAAATAATCAAGGGTAGATCATTGCGAGTAAATAACCACTAATTACCTGTATTGCATAAATCCATAGAACTATTGAACCCCCGATTAATGATAATCGAATATAATAAGGTGCAAAAGCTATTAGTACTTTATTCTTAAGCAATTCAAAATTCACAATTAGTACAAACACTAGAAAATATAACCTGCAAATGAAGTTAGAACCGATGGTTGAATAGCCATCAGTAATTGTAAAATTAAAATAAAAATTTGAATAAAATAAAGTTCATAGTATTCTGTTGCATTTATCTTTTTAACATTTATAGAAGGTGTTCCGAATAATACCCCCCATCAAATTTTAAAAAACATACTAATAAACATAACATTGACTAAAAATAGAATCTGCGAACCCAAAACAGGAATAGCATTTATTAAAATAGTTCACAACCAAAGTTCACCCCAAAAAAATATTGTAACAGGTAAATCAATAAATGAAATAAGACTTCAGAATAATAAATATGCAACTGATGGCGATGTATATCACAGGCCGGAAACCTGCATAATATTTCTGGAGCCGTATCTCATTTCAATTAAGTTCACAGAAATAAATAAACTAGCCGTAGCTAAAGAGTGACCCCAAACATATATAATTGAAGAATTCACAATCTTAAAGTTATCTAAGTGAACTAAACTTAATAATAAATTAGTGTGTAAAACAGAGCTGTATGCAATAATGGCTTTTAGATCCCTTAAATTAAAAAAACGAAAAACTATGTCTATTACACCAAGAAAGGTTACAATTAAACATATATTAAGTGAAATTTCAGATGAAAGAACATATTGACACCTAAACAAACAATAATAAGATAACTTTATTAAAATACAACTTAAAAAAACGGAAACGCCAGTAGATACTTCAACATGAGCTCTAGGTAATCAGTATCAGAAAGGTCAGGTAGAGAGCTTAGTTCCAAAACCAAAAAACAGCAGCATATAAATATAGTAAATTTCATTAGATGTTAGCTTATTTTTAGCAATTTCAATGAAATATGTCTCATTAGTTAATAAAACTAGTAAAATTAAACCAATACCAACAAGTATAGAACCGAGTATAGCTCAACCGGCATAAAATAATGTAGCTTCTATACCACCCCTAGAATTAGAAGACAAGTACATGATACCAAACACCAAAATTAAAATTACCTCATATAAAAAATAAAAAAATATAACGTTTTCAGCAACAAGTAAAATATATGAGACTACAAAAACAAAAAACATGTAAGCGTATAGTTTTACCTGAGTATAACCAAAATCAATACCCATAAGTAAAATAATAATAGGATATAGTAAAGCAAATAAAGCAAAAAATAAAATATTAAACTTGGTAATATTAAAATACAATAAGCTGCTATCAAATAAATTAAATGATACTATAGGGGTATAAAAAAAAATAATATTATTATTTAGGTTAGTATTTATATATATATTATGATATCAAAAAAGTTGAACAACAAACAAACAAAAAAAACATAATATTGACATTAAATTAGTAAAAAATAATAAACAAGTTTTAAAAATTAATAAAACAGAATTGCTCTCAACTTGTTGATAAGTTATAAACTTGCTAACAATTAAAAAAATGAGTATGATGCTCGCAAATAATAAAATAAAGCTGTAAAATAACTTAAAACTTATTATTACATCATAGTAATAAAGATAATGTTTCAGCAGTTGCCAATACTACCCATCAGTATATTAATATATTATCGACTTTAAATAGCCAGGAAAAATATCTCGTCAAAAGTAAGATAACGTGGTTTTTCTTTTTTAACTAAACCCCCAACAATGTCATAAAATAATGTTAAGTCTTTATTGTTAACCTGCACATCACAGCCACCAATTATAGTATCAGGTTTTATAAATTGATTAATATTAGATCAACTAACCATTATTCTATGAATTTCAAACTGAGGTAATGAGTTAAAAATTATATTATCATTATTTATATTTTCATAGATTAATTCCATAATTTTAGTTTTTTCGTTAGCTATAGGATTAATTCGGTGTCTAAAACAACCATATCTTATGCAAGGTAGAGTCTGATCAATCAAATTCATAATATTACCAAAGCTAATATAAGATTGTCATAATTCATTATAAGGATGTATAATTGTTTTCGGCTCTAAACAAAAAATAATAACCGCTTCAACTGGTCAACCAAATACCAATTGAGCATTAATTCATCGTGCCCCATGCATAGTATAATCAAAACTTGCAACATGATTTACTAAATTAATATAACTATTATCAATATCAGTAAAAAAATGTAATATAGCTCACTTTGGCATAACTAAATTTTGAGGTGTGACACTATAGATACTGGTACCAAAAAATTTGCTATTAACAGCATACTCATCTATAAACACAGCTGCTGGATTATAATTGCTTTCAAACAAAACATTTAAATTACTATAGTTATTAAACATATACGAAAATTTTAATGAAAATGCGTTAACAAAAAAACAATAGTATATTACATTTATTAAGTTATCTATGTAATTTAAAATATTTCACCATGCACCAAAAAAAATAATAACAATAATAAAGGCGTTTGTAAATAAATTTATATACTCACTTAAATAAAACAACCCGAACAAAATACCGGCGTATTCTACATTATAACCGGCAACCAAATCAGACTCAGCCTCTGACAAATCAAAGGGCGGACGGTTTGTTTCAACCAAGGCCGCAATAAAGTTCATAACACCCAGTAGTGGGAAAAATAACATTATAGGAAAGTATTCCTGTTGATCTATAAATAATTCAAAATTAGTTGTACCAGTTATAATAAATAAGTTTAAAAATATAGCACTAGTAATCAACTCGTATGAAATAATTTGAATTGCTGCTCTAATACAACCTAGCATAGCATATTTAGAGACTGAAGCCCAACCAGCAACAAGTCAAGCAATGCTGAACCCTAAAGAACAACAAATAGCAAAAAATATATTATATTCAACTTCTAAGACATCCTCTCCACTACAAAAAGTCAAATTACTAAAGTTAAACCAACTAAGTCAAAATACTGCAACAGCAGCAGCCTGAAAAAATAATGAATTTACATTTCTAGGACTAGTATAAGTTTTTGTTATTAATTTTAAAGCATCAGCAAAATATTGTAAACGCCCCCTATCACCAACAACGCGCGGGCCAACTCTTCGTTGAGTTAAAGCTAAAATTTTTCTCTCACAAGTTGTAAAAAATAAGACCTGTAAAAACATAAAGAGAAAAGTTAGAAAGAATAAACCAAAACCATAAACAACATCCAATGTTACGATATTACGCACAATAAGGAGTGAAACTAGTATAGTAAACACAAGTACTTAAAAAAAAAATGTTAACTTCGTTAAAAAAATCAAATCTGCACTGATAATAGCTTGTAGTCGTAAAATTTTTAAATATTTGATTTAAAAAAATAAAATATTTAAAATTTTGAAATATGTCTAAACCGTCAATACTTGAATACTTTAATAAAATAAAAGATCTTCTGTATTCGTATTTTAATAATTCTTTACCCCTTTTATGACATTTGGGACCCTTAACAAATGCATATACTTTTTTATATTTTTTTTGTTTGTAAAATTTTAATTGTATATTATTAAAATATTTTTTTGATAGTCAAATTATTGTAAGTATACGCATAAATGATCGTACTCTAAAATTATTAGTTTTATAATATCTTTTAAAGTTTAGTCGTACCATCATTATGTAAACTTAAAAAAAATTTCATAAAGTTTTTGTTAAAAAAATTCTGTTTAAGGCAGAAACGATTTTTATTTTTCCTCTCTTACGAACAAAAATTGAAATGTAATAAACGCGATAAAGTCGAAAAATAGAATAACTTAGTAAAATAAACAAAACAACATTTACATCTATAACAACAGGCCATGCTGTTAATCAATCTACATTTTTTATTGTACCATTTCAGAAGCTACCAATAAACATAGAACTTAATGAGATACCAGCAAAAAATGACGGTCGTGAAAAGGCTCTTACTCGAGAGTATCGACGTTTATTATACCGACGCTGTGTTCTTATAAAATGAATGGTAAAAAAATTATCACCAAAGTCATTTATAGTTAGGCCACTCAACAACTTTTTAAACTGATACTTACTATTTTTTTTTAAATAATAAAAGTGATCAAATGTACTATTTTTTAAAGGATTTCTACCTGTTGCAGCTAGTGGCAAATCTATTAAAAAATGACTGGGACGAGTAATAAATGTATTAGTCTTTAAAATACGAGGATTTAAAAAAAGTTTTTTGTACAAAATTATAGTTTGTTTAATAATAAAATAGTATAATTTTCGCTTACCTGTATTAACAAATAGTTCCCAAATATTATAAAATCTGCTATAGAAAACTTTTAAAAGCATATTATAATTAAATCTTAAACTTTTAAAAAATTTACATAATCTAATAAAAAGACCTAAACGGTATAAATAATTTGTAGCCACAGCAGTTTCACCAAAGTTACTAAATTGAAAAAAATAGTTGAAAATATTATGTAAATTTTTATATTTTTTTCAAGATTTTTTAGTATTTTTTACATTTAATTTACGAACCTTTTTATAATTGGCTGTATACATTAGATTAGTATTTTAAACAATAACTTAAATAAATATCAAATCTCTCCTCAATTGCGTATGCACCCCCAAAAATACTTTTAGATGAATTAATAGTAGTTCTGAATGCTTCTTTATTTTTAAAATTTTTTAAAACCCTATTAAATTTATCATTTGAATACTTTGACATACGAAACAAAATGTAATGTACAGCAAAAAGCATTGAAAAAACTAGGTGTGAAGAAAAATAAAATCAAACGTCTGTTAGGTTAAAATTAAAAATAGATCCATTGAAGTATATATTAAGCACCTATATATTATGAAATAAAAAAAATAACGTAAAAAACAGTAAAGAAAAAAATAGAATGAACAATTAAACGCATTGATTTTTTTAATTGAATATATTCATAATTATATTTTTTAGTTCCTCACGGTCAGTTTCTACCCATTGTAGTTGCAATTACGTTAAAGTAGTCGATCCGATATTGACGAATATCCTTTGCTAGTCAAATTCGACATTTATTTTTTGTATATGGTGACATAACATTTGTTTTTAAAAACTTATAAACTTTATTAAACACGTATATATTATAAAAAAAAAATTAATAATACAGATAGTATAAAAAAGTAATTAATAAAAAAAAACTGATATAAAAAAAAATTAGAATAAAAGAATACATTTAATCAGTCTTCTAAGCCATTTTTTAAAGTAAGGAAAATATTATTTTTGTATTTAAACACAGATATTTAATTAAAAAGAATAAATAAAACTTGCCCCCCTACTTTTTTTTTTATTGCTTCTTGATGCACCATTATTCCGCTGCTGGTATGTAATATAACGGTTACTGTAAAGTCATATTTAGTAAAAATAGCTAGATCTTTATAAGAAATAGTATATTTTATTGAGGGTTTTGAAACATGCTTAATTTTTTTCTTATTTATATCATTTTCTAAACCAGTGTATAATTTAACAAAAATTAAATTATTATGTACTATATAAGCTTTTATATAATTAACTTTTATAAAAACATTTAGTAAATTTATAAGCTTTTTATTGTAGGGAACCCGAACCATTGGTAATTTATGACTAAAGCCTATCTTAATAGCATTAACTAAATTTATATACTTGTTGGCAAAAAACATTTAATTTATTTATCAATAGGTTTTTTGAAAACCTGGAAACAAAAGTTTATTAGAAAAGTCTAATATAGACATTCTATTTAAATTAAGACTAGAATTAACACTTCGTCTATGCCCACTATATAAACAAATGTTTGCACTACGAGTATATGATTGTTTATTAAAAAAATTTATTAAGTAAAAAATGGCCAAAACTCTAACTTGTTTAGAAACATACTTGTTTCGTATTAAAAATTTTAATATAATATAGTAAAACTCTGAACGATAAAATGTTTTACGTAATATATATTCTTTAAATATTCTTCTATTTTTTAAACTAGGGATATTATATTTTAAAACTTGTTTCATTATCTGTCTATTTCTCCTAAAACTAAGTCTTGTGATCCGACAATAGTTACCAGATCAGCAAAATAGTGTCCCTGCATCATAGGTGCAATAGCCTGTAAATGATAAAATGCTGGTGATCTAACCTTACACCTGTAGGGTTTGTTAGTACCGTCTGAAGTTAATGTTACTGCAAATTCCCCCTTGGGAGCTTCTACACTTTTATAAGTTAACCCTTTAGGAACCACGATTCCTTCACTATAGTATTTGAAGTGATTTATAACCTCCTCCATGCTTACATATCACGATAGTTGATTAGACTTTCTCATAGGTTTTATAGTTGCAGGCCTTGAATAATCTAAGTAACTGTAAAAATTATTTGTAAAAATATTAGATGCCTTTCAAGAAGTTTTTTTAAAATTAACTTTATTATAAGTTATATTCAATTTTTGAATTACTTGTAATATAATATGAACACTTTCGACCATTTCCCTCATCCTAATTAAATATCTGTCATAACAATCACCGTTAGAACCTAGAAAACTACGTATATTTAAGAAATAATAGTTAGCATACGTTTCATTATAAGATAATCGAATATCACGTGATATACCCGCAGACCTTGCTAAAACACCAGTTAAACCCCATGAATTACAAAATTGTTTTGATAAAATTCCCACATTCACTAATCGATATTTTCATATACTAGTCATTTGTAACTTATTTTCCATCATAGATAATCGTTTTAAAAACATTCTAGAAAATAATAAAATATCTCTTATTAATTCATTAGTAATATAGTTTATAGAAATATCATTAGGACGATAGAAAGCTGCATGCATTCTAGCTCCGGAAACTCTTTCATAAAACTCCATTATTTTTTCGCGCTCTTCAAAAGCTCAAAACATTGGTGCCATACAGCCAACGTCTAGTGAGTGAGTAGAAACTGCTAGTAAATGATTTAATAAACGAGTCAGTTCATCAAAAACAACCCTAACTTGAACATATTCTGCTTGGTAATTATTAGTCTTTAATAATGACTCAATAGCTAGACAATAAGCATGTTCTTGTGATAGAACCGAAACATAATCCATGCGATCAAAGTAAGGTAAACCCAGCAAGTAATTTTTATCCTCTATTAGTTTTTCTGAACCTCGATGAAGCAAACCTATATGTGTATCAATTTTTTCAACTAGTTCCCCGCGCATCTGTAAAATCATACGTAATACACCATGCGACGCTGGGTGCTGTGGTCCAAAATTTATATTAAATTTTTTAATATCCCTGGAATTATTTAAATTTAATGGCATTTCTGGTTTTCAATAGTTAAAAAGATCTTTATTCATCTCAAATATTTAATAAAAATAACGTCAATTGTATAAACGTGCTACAAGCGGTTTAAATGAAGAAGAGTAAATTGGTAATGTTTCAGTTATTGAAATATTTTTTTTTATTACTACAATTGTTAATGTTACATAATCAACCTCTAAATAAGCGGGTGTTTTATTTAAATTACGCAACTGTTCTAAAAATCAACTTTTCTCCTCTCTGGCTGGGTTTAGGTGAAATTTAACTTTACCTAACTTATTCTTAGTTACATACATATGTAAGTTTTTTATAAATTTATTAAAAAAACTTGTTTGTTTACGGTCAAACAAAAATCAATTCTTACTAATAGGGATTTGGATTACATCACCAACTGTAACATTATAATAAGGGTTTACTTGAACTTTTGAATTAATAAAAATATAGCCTTCACTTATTAAATTTACTGCTAGAGTATATTTTCTAATAAATTTTGCTCGCAATAACACATTTACCAATTGAAACTCTCAATTTACTAATCAATTAGTAAGTACAGAGGAATTAGAAAATTTTAAAAAAAATTTTGTAATTTTGTAGTTTCGCGCTTTCTTTGCGTACATCGAGTAAACTCTTAATCTAATTTTCTTTAATAAAGCTATCTGATGAGACGTAATATTAATTTTATTAGGAATGATTAATTTAATACAAGAACAATCAATAAATACATTATAAAGCGATGGTTGTATAGCTAACTTTAAAAATAAGTCAGTATTATTTATTACATCCTTTAGCATTAGATTATTTTTCTTAAAATTTTTAAGTAAAATTAACGGCGATGTTACTAAATTTTTATAACTAGCTATCTGTTCAGTAAAAAAGGATGTATTGTTAAAAGATCGAATAATTGGTAACTTAAAAGCAAAGTGATTATAAAAATCAGGTAAATACCTCTTTAAACCAACAGTAATTATAAGATATTTTTTTTGTTTTATTCAATAAGTATTTAACAGCATTTTATCAAAAGAATAATTACTTCTACGTCAAAATCTTTTATAAAACCAATGAGGTCGTGGTATATTTAATTCGTATATATTAAAACGAGCTAATAACATTAAAAAAAAGAAAGGGTTGCTATTTATTACTGAATAATACGAATACAAAAATAAATTATAAACTCTATATAGTTTGTTATCTTTTCGTTTATTTCATTTGAATAATTTACGTAGTTTACGCTTAAAACGTTTTCTAACAAAAAGTATTCTTCGTCTTCTAAGTTTTCTTCAACGATAACGTCGAAATCGATAGACTGTTACGCGAAAACGTCTACGCCGTATACGGACTTTTATTTTAAATTTTCTTCGTCGACGTATTTTACTAGAAAATTTTTTCCGCCTTGATTTTAAAATATTTTTAATAGAACGCCGTTTTCGTATTAGTAAGTGTAAACGACTTTGCTTATTTTTTAAGTGATTATAATCTAACTCATAAAAAGTTATGTCATCAGCCATATCCAAATAAATTGTATTATTTTAGTAAAGTTAGTTTTTTTAAATAAGTTATTTTAAAATTTATATAGTTAAGTACTAATAGTTTTGTATAAAGTTTTTTATAAAAAACTGCTATTTTAAAAAGTAAGAAAAAATAATAAGTTTTAAAAAAATTGTTTATTTCTGAAACTACTATATTAATATCAAATGGATTATTAATAGTTTGTAAATCGACCAGACCAATAGATGGTATTCTTAATTTTTTAATATTTGATACAGTATTACGTTTTTCTAGGCTATCTGTGTAAATTATAATTGAGGGGTGAAAATTATAAAATTTTTTATCTCGATTTAATTTAAAATTTTTAGTACTAACAGCCTCATATATATCCAATAAAGGACGATAGTCATTTAAAATTAAGTTTATAAGTTTTGCGTCTTTTTCAAACCCATTACAGGGGAAAAAATATAAAGGTTTATAAGTAAATATTAATTCTTTTATTACCGGCTCTATGGACTTTAAATATGAATGTTTCGTATTATTATTAAAAATTAAATTTGAAATTTTTAATTTATTATCTAATAAACTAAAAAACTTAAAATGTAAATAAAATGTTAGCTGAATTCGTGTAAAATGCTTATTAGTTAATAAAAAAAAAATACTCACATTTTTAACTAAGAGTAACTGAATTAAAATATATGTATTTAGCTTGTTTATCATTAGTAAGTAATAATAATTCGCGTACCAATAACACCTGTAGGTGTAAATATTGGACCAGAGTACTCATCCATTTGTAAGTATAGATTAGAATAACTATATTTACCGTGTTGCAATATTAATTTTTTTTTTCTAATACTTCCTGTTTTGCCTATTTTTCCTTTAAAAATAATACGAATACCTTTAATTTTAAAGTAGTAAACAAGTAAAGAAAATGTACGTCTTAAAAAACTTTTCATGAATGAGATAAACTTAAATTGTAATTTAAAATGCATTGTATTAAAATATTTAAATAAAAAATCAAATATAAACTTTGCATCCCTAGACTTTATACTCATAAGCATAATACTTATAAATTCAGTTATAAAACTTTTAGTTTTTATAGGCGCATTAAAAAATAAACTACGAGAACAAAATTTCACCTGTTGATAACCTTTAGTTTGCATTAATCTAAAAAATTTAATAAAAAAGAAAATTTTACTGTCTATTTTTCTTAGCAATTCTTGTAAAGAAAATACGTATAGCCAACCATACATATATGTTTTATTTTGTTTACACAAAGATATTAATTTTTTTTTTAAAGTAATTTTTAGCATAGTAGATCTTATATAATTAGTATGAAAAAACATATCATATTTATTGGCAGGTTGGTTTTTATTAAAATTATGAAATCATTTAATGGTGAAACTATTGTATTTTTTTTTCATAAAAAGATTAAATAAGTAGTAGTCATTTAAATAAAGCAACATAACACGTTTACTTAAAAGTTTATTAAAGTGCTTAAATATATTATAAAAAATTCTTAAATAATTTGGTAAAATAAGGTTTACTAGATTATTGATTAATACCCTATTAAAAGAATTGTTATATAATATTTTATGTGTTCTGTACTTTTTATTATAGCTATAAGTAGCAGGTTGCCACCAAAGACTCTTATAAGAAACTTGCACTAAAGTTTTGTCAAGAGTAGTATTTTCAATATTTTTATATAATTTTTTAATTATATTTTTTGGCTCTGGTCTGAATCTAATTGGAAACAAGTTTTTTTTGCTATTATATCTATAGTAAAAAAGTGAACTTAAATGAGAAGCTCGATTTAATAAATTAAAGCGTTTATACATAAAAAAAAGATATGAAGTTGACACATTAATTTGTTTAATTTTATGCTCCAAATTTTTTGAAATACTATTAAAACTAATATTAGTAATATTTTCTAATTCGTTATTTAAATGAAGCACACACCTAATATCTGCTGCAGTTAGTAATAAATTATAGTTTACTAATAAATGCTCTGGATAGTTATTTAGAATTAAACCGTTCGAAAAATTTAAATTTTTAAGTTTTGAGGCACAAGCTTGACGGTACAAAAATAGTAATAGTTTCAAATTAGGTTTTTTATAAATTAAAAAATTATTGTATAGCAGCGGTTTTTTCATTAAATAATTAAAAAAAATACAAAAACAAAAAAAATACAAAAATTTAGTGAAAACACTAACAGATTAAAAAAATTAGTAAAATCTATCTTTTCGGGAAACAGAATATTATTATAAGGTAATAACAATTTTTTTATTACTGAAACACCGGTCCACTGTGAAAATATTTTATCAAGTATAAAAAGTCCAGGAAGTGTCATGTATTTTAAGAAAATACTATTTATCATTTTTGAAAATAACTCATCAAAATAAAAACCCGAAAAAAAAAACTGCCATAATAAAAAACGCTCATGTCACGTAAACAAATTTCGTTGAAAAATATTAGTATCTTTATTTAACACAAGTACATAATAAAATTAGTAATTTAATAATACCGTCGAACTTAAATATGTTGATGGTTGAATTTTAGGTAGTACAATTTTAAATGCTTTCGGTAATTTTTTTTTTATCATAACCACAATTTTATTTAAAGAAAACATATTTCAACCCTTAAATAAAATAATAGGCATGCCAGCCCTTAATCTATATTGGAAATTTTTAACGGATCCTTTACCCTTACCCATTCGTAAACCAACAGTTTTTTTCGTATAAGGTATTAACGGTAAATGTAAAATATAAATTTTTTTTTTAAAAATAACATTTTTTTTTAAAAAATGAACTTTTATATTTTTGCGTTCTTTTACATTCAGATACTTAAAAATATTTTTATTTCCGAACTTACTTAGCTCAGTTTTATTTATTCGCAATGCTACCAATTTAGTTTGTGACGCACCTCGCTTAAATCTTTCTTTCCTTGACATTTTTTTTTTTTTTACTTTTTTTTTATTAAGAATAAAGTTTAAAAAAGTTAGATTATAATATAACAAATTAATACTCCGGTAGCTTATAATAGAAAATAGTTGACTTGTATTATAAAATAGACTAAAATATAATTTTTTTCGACACTTTAATTTTTTTTTAAAAATAGTAGGTTTTTTAATATTAAACATTACCTATATTATCCTTAGCAAAATTACTATCACGAGTTGATTTGTATTTTCCGTTTAAATAGTTTAACATATATAGTTCAGGTTTTTTAATTGAAATAAATCAGCAACGACAAAATAACCAAACAGCAATTACTAAAAATAAAAGTTGTAAAAATAAAATAAAATAAATAAAAAGTAATATAAAAGAAATTAAATATCAATCAATAAAAAAACTAATTAAATCTGTTGAAAAACTAGATTTACAAAAAGGGACTTGTCAACTTGCATAATACACGTAAAGTTCTCAAGTGTCGATTAAATATTCAGAAATTTCTCTAAAAAAATCATGAAAAAAACCACAAATTAAACCGCGTATCATCTGTAAAGTAATTCGAGAGGTTAATATAATTAATGCTACACAATCCTCAATCATAGTTGCTATTAGAGATCTCCGACCGCGAGCGCCGTTTAAATAGATAAGTAAATGAGTACTAAATAACCATGCACTTTCGAATAATATCAAAAATCCATAAGCTACTGGTAAACCCCACTCTATAAAAATAAAAAAAACTTCATTATTTTCAACAGTAAATAAGTGTGTAAAAATTAAAACAATACATCAAGGCCATAAAATAATAATAGAAAATGCTTCTTCAAACGATTCAAATTTTATACTGGCAAAATTTAGCCAAGATGTGATAAAAATATTATAACGGATTATTATATTTGGTTTAGAGTTTTCAGTAGTAGATCCGTATTCAGTATGAAGTTTATATATTAGCAAAAATAAGTATAAAAAGCCCCCTATAAATGTTAATAGATTACTAAAAAATAGTGGGAAGGTACTTATAATTACTTGTTCATTTAATATAGGTGTAAAAAAATTTAAATTAAAAAATAAAGATATATAAGTACTAATCTGATCTGTTAAAATAAACATAAGATTATTAGTTTCAATAACATCATCTTCTACCATGTAAGTTAAAGATCAGTACTCATTATAACTCATAGGAAATCAATTTAAATTAGTATTAGTATAATTAAATATATTTGTAGTTTCTACTTCATCATTAAAATAAATTATATTCTCTAATCAGTCAAACTTAAAATTTTTAAAAATTGGGAATAATTCTCTAGAAAAAAATGTTCAGTTATTCTCATTGAAGCTAGTATTTGTATTACTAAATATTAGTCTATTTATTTTCCAGCTTAGCACAATTTTATTAGTGATAAAATTTAGTAAATTATTTTAAATGAATTTATATATTTTTTTCGATTTAATTCTAATAACGAAGGTCCTATTATTTTATTTGATAATGGCTGTAAGTTTTTTTTTATTATTATTGATGCATTATTATTAAATTTACGGTAAGATCCGTCAGCACGGTTTGTAAATTTTTTAGTTCGCACAATGACCCCTGTTGTAAGTTTTTTTTTTTTACTGTTAGGATTGGTGTGTTGTTTTTTAATTGAGGCTTTAGTAATATTACCAATTAGGGAATTAGTTTTTATTTTTTGCCTATAAAAATAAAAGCTTTTAATTCTATGTATAAAAATTTTTTGAGTACATATAGAATTAAAAATCATACTATAACTATAATATAATATATAAGTATTGGATTAATTTTAAATTTATAATAATTTATAAAGATTAACATATCTGTTAGCGGGATTGCACCACTCCTAAAGGCTAATGAGACCTCTAGTTCACACTAGCAAAACAGACTCACTTGATTTTTTATATTAGTATTTAAAAAATATTAATTATTGTTTATTGATAAATTTAAAATTCCTTATTATACGTGTCACGGCTACTTGCAAAAAAAGGAGATACTTCCCTGTTTTTTTGTTATTTTGTAATTTCTATAATTCTTCAAAAAAATTCCTTATTATACGTGTCACGGC
>Ga0078894_10000187_pt1 | contig 40014 bp, 27 predicted proteins | sample LauGreSu1BDMLBSD_2_FD_67506 | JGI IMG/M metagenome (GOLD analysis project Ga0078894, IMG submission 67506) | Freshwater lake microbial communities from Lake Michigan, USA - Su13.BD.MLB.SD (version 4) (version 4) | ecosystem: Environmental > Aquatic > Freshwater > Lake | place: Lake Michigan...
AAGCACAAGGATTAGCATCTCAGGCACAGGGGCTAGCATCTAAAGCACAAGGATTGGGTGGTAATTTGCAATCTCAAATTGGAAATATAACATCACAAATACCAAACTTACCAAAATAATATGAGTTGGCTAAGATTTAAACAAGAATTAATTGATAGACTTTGTAACGCAAATCAGGTTCCTAGTATAGAAACCGTAGCAGATGCATTTGCAAATGCATACGATGCTTGTATAAAAAGAGGGGGAACGATACCCGATAATATAAAAGTTAAACAGGGTGATGTGGATACAATGAAAAGTTTTTTCTTAGCTGCATTACAAAAAGGATATTCAAAAACTGAACCATATGATTTAGTTGGTGAAATGGGTAAAGGAGTTCAGGCATATTGGAGAACTGTACAATTGCAACCATTTCCAATACCATTACCAACACCTACTCAAATTTCAACCGGTGTTGTAGCTAATATACAATCTACTAGTAATTTAATAAAAAATGCAGGACAATGGAAATCTTCGGATAGTCCAACTCCATCTACCGAAAAAGATGATGAAACTAACGAACTAACCGGTCCAGTAGAAAATAATAATCAATCTAATAAAAAAATTCTATTAATAGGAGATTCAATAACAGTTGATGCTGGATACACTTGGTCATCATATTATAAAAAATCTAATAGCAAATCCAATGTTGAGATATTGGCGATTGGTGGTAAACAATTAACATTATGGATGAAGCCAGAATTGGAAAGTAAATTGGCAACAACCAAATATGAAAAAGTTTACATATATGGTGGTACAAATGATATATTCTCTGCCAAAAAAGCCGAAACTGTATTAACTGCACTACAAACTATGGTAGATTCGGTGAATAAAAGTGGAGCGAAAGCAATTGTAATTACTGGATATGATTCTGAAAAAGATATGTTGATTGAAAATATGCCATTGACTAGATATGTAACTGTAAAAGAAGGATATATTCCATATTTGCAGGAATATCAAAAATATCAAAGAATAATGGCGGAAACAATAAAGGGAGCAACAATTGTTCCTAAAGTTTCTGTGGGTATAATAAAAGATGGATTTCATCCTGTTGGAAAACAATCAAAAATTTTATTTGAGCAAATAAACAAATACTAAATGTCAGCTGTAAATCCAAATATGAATTGTGGAATACTGATAGATGAATTTATCAGAATGGCTACTCAACATCTTCAAACAGTTGAAGGTACAATAATCACTAGCGCTACATATTCACCGGTTGGAACACCTGCTCCTTCTCAAGTTATTTGGAAAGGATATTTTATAACACCAACGCAAAGAGAAATTGATTTGGGACAAGATTTTACCCTTTCGCAAGTAAATACTGGATATAAGGCTGGAGAGAATAAAAGTTTAAATCCTGATATATTTGCTTTAGCAGAAGATACCGGTGAACAAACGGATATAGGGGTAGTTTATTTGAATTTAAATAAAGCAGATGGTACAAAGGTTTTAAATTATGGAAACACCAAACAAACTAACTATACAGCAACAATAGATAGTGCAAAAGCTGTTGCGGAAGCTTATATGGGGCAAGCGTTTACGGATGACCAGGAGTTTAGTAATTTCATATCTCTTATAGCTGCAGAATCTAGTTTAAATCAAACTGAACAGGCTTATGTAGCTGCTGCAATTTTGAATAGAACAAGAAAACGAATAAGAAGTGCAAAAACCGTAAATGAAACGATAAACTCACCGGGTCAGTTTGAACCCGTAACGGGGCCTGCTTCTAGTAGAGTTTGGTATTTAAGAGGACCAACTCCTGCAAGAGAAAAATCTATATTTGGTTCTATTAAAGAAATTTTACCAAATGTGGATAAAGAAATAATAAATTTTACATCAAATGATGATTGCTTGTATATACGATGTGATAATGGGCAGCCAAGAAAAGATAGTAATGGAAATACCATACCTATTCCAAAAAGGGTTTATAGTTATCTTCTGACTTTGAGAGCAAATCCATCATCGGTAGTTATTGGTGGAACTATATTTAGTAGATAAAATATAAATTCCCCAAAAATAAAGACTTTAAATATTTATTTACATAATAAACGATATATGAATACTGATAAACTTTTGGAAGCTATACAAATCTTAGTAAAAGAAGAAGTAAAAAAACAGCTTCCTATTATTATTAAAGAGGTTGTAAAATCGGAATTAAAGAAAGTTTTAACCGAACAAAAACAACCAAAAAATACTGGATTAAGTATGGCTAAAGCTATTTTGGGAGATGATGAACCTAAAGTAGAAATAAAAAAAGAAGCGTATAGTAAAAACCCAATGATTAATCAAATTCTGAATGAAACTAGAGCAGCTGTAGGAAGTGATGCTGGTTTCAGAACTATGAGTTTTGGACAGGGTGATATGGGTTCAATTGCCGCTAGAACAGCTATTGCGGAAAAAATGGGTTATGGTGATTTTGCTAAAGGACCACAATCAAGTGGATTAGGGGTTCAAACTGGTGTAGCAGAATTGGATAAGGCTTTTAATAGAGATTATTCTGAATTAGTAAAAAGATTTAAAAAATAATGATAATATTAGGTCAATATATAACTAAAAGTAAAAATAATAATCTTGGTGATTACGCTATTGGTATAAATTACCCATACACTATGACCAAAGAAACATTTGATAAAAGTTATACCAATATTGAAGCCCTAAGAACAAATGTTTTAAATTTATTAAAAACAATACCTGGAGAAAGAGTATTTAGTACACAATTTGGAACAAATTTACACTCATTATTGTTTGAACCAAATACTGATGATATAGAAGAAAAAATATTTAAAAGCATAAATGATGCTGTAAGAAAATGGATTCCACAACTTTCAATTCAAAGTATTGAAGTTTCAAATACGGATGTACAAAAAGATAACAACACAGTAACAGTTCAAATTGTATTTTCAGCACCATATGCTGAAACGGATTTTACTGTAAAAGTTGATTATTCTAGTAACAAATAATCAATAAAGGATAAATTAAATTATAATGGCGCTAAAATCAATAAATAAAAATTTTAAAAATAACGGAAAAGATATAAAATATCTTAATAAGGATTTTTCGCAATTTAAAGAAAATTTAATTGAGTACACAAAAACTTATTTTCCAAAAACATATAATGACTTTAGTGATGCATCACCTGGAACTATGTTTATAGATATGGCTTCGTATGTAGGTGATGTTTTATCATATTACATAGATGATACGTTTAAGCAATCATTGATGATGTATGCTGATGATATTGAAAGTGTTATACCATTATCTAGATATTTGGGATATAAACCAAAAGTAACAACACCATCTACTGTAAAATTATCGGTATATCAACTTATACCTTCTATTGGAATTGGTGCAAATAATAAACCTGACGAAAAATATTATTTAAGAATTAAATCGGGAATGATTTCACAATCTTCCGATGATAGTGTACAATTTTATACGGTAGATATTATAGATTTTAGTGATGAAACAAACAGAGAAATAAGTGTATATCAAAGAGATGCTACAACAGGTGAACCATCTTTATATCTAATTAAAAAATATGTAGATGCTGTATCTGGTAATTTAATAACAAAAGATGTAACATTTGGCAATTATTCTCCATATCAAGTTATCAATTTAGATGAAACTAATGTAATTCAAATAATTGATGTAAGAGATTCAAATAATAACAAATATTATGAAGTTCCATATTTGGCACAAGAAATGGTTTTTATTGAACAACCAAATATAGAAGCTAACGATCCAGATTTATATCAGTTTAAATCAACCGTTCCATATATTCTTAAAACAATAAAAACGCCAAAACGTTTTGTAACTGTAGTAAATGCGGATAGTACAACTTCAATTCAATTTGGAGCAGGAGACCCAACCGCATCTGATGAGTTATTAATACCAAATCTTAAAAATGTAGGATTGGGGTTACCAAACTCAATTAGTAGATTAGAAGAATCATTTGACCCAACTAATTTCTTAAAAACAAAAACATACGGAACATCTCCATCTAATACAACAATTACTGTAAAGTATTTAGTGGGTGGTGGAACTTCCGCAAATGTTGGTTCACAGACAATACGAACAATTAACAAAATTGAATACGATGAAGATTTAAATGATTTTAATTCTCAGGAATTAGCATTATATCTTAAAATGAAAAATTCAGTTGCAATAGATAATGATACTGCTGCGATTGGTGGTAAAAGTGGGGATACTTTAATAGAAATAAAAGAAAATGCTATTGCTAATTTTGCATCACAAAATAGAGCAGTAACTGCAAAAGATTATCAAATTAGAGTATTATCAATGCCTACAAAGTTTGGTTCTATTGCGAAAGCGTTTGCAACAGCGGATGGTACTTTAGATAATAATTCACCATCATCTATTTTGGCATCACCAAATCATCTACAAGAATTTACTAATATAGTAATGGGTTTTATTAGACAACCAGATGCGGATGAACCAAATGAAGCAATTGTTAAAGAACAAATTACAAAATTTTTAGTTGGTAAAACATCAAATGAAAATGAAAAAAATAACCCATTTGCCATCAATTTATATTTAATGGCTTATGATAATAATGGTAATTTAACAAATATCAATAGAGCTTTAAAAGAAAATATTAAAACTTATTTGAACGAATATAAAATCTTAACAGATGGAGTAAATTTATTAGATGGGTTTGTTATAAATATAGGTGTTGATTTTGAGGTTATATGTTATTCTGATTACAATAAATCCGAAATATTGATTAATTGTATCAATGAATTAAAAGATTATTTTAGTATTGATAATTGGACATTTAATCAAACTATTAATTTAAGTGAAATAGAATTATTATTGGCAAATGTAGAGGGTGTACAATCCGTACCTTTATTAAAAATAACAAATAAATGTGGCGGATATTACGCACCACATTCGTATAATATTGAAGCAGCAACTAAAGATAAAATTGTTTATCCTTCGTTAGACCCATCAGTATTTGAAATAAAGTTTCCTGATAAAGACATAAAAGGTAGAGTAAGATAATGGCATACTATTTTTTAACAGCATCAAAAGATGCATCGGTGTACCTTCAACAACCAAACCAAAATACCGGTTTGGATGAAATACTTGAAGTAAGTAAAGTTTATTATGGAAATGTAAAAGATATTTCTAGAGCACTTTTAAAATTTGATATTGAGCATTTATCTTCTTCAATATCATCTGGTGAAATTAGTTTAGGTGATGCTTTTTTAATTTTAAAAGAAACGGAAAGCGAAGAACTTCCATTACAATATACAATATATGGATACCCAATATCACAGAGCTGGGAAATGGGTATCGGTACTCGTTTTGATAATGTTACTACACAGGGTATAACATGGAATTATAGAGAAGGTGATTCTGAACTTGAATGGTTGCCTGCAGGAACTTTTGCAAATGGTTCTACTGGTTCATATGATGGTCAGGGTGGTGTTTGGTATTATACAAGTTCGTATTCAGCTAATCAAAACTACAACTATCAAAGTGCAGATTTACAAATGAACGTTAAATCTATGTTTAAAGCATGGATAAGTGGTTCTATAAAAAATGATGGTATTATTGTAAAACATTCTGCTGATTTTGAAAACGATGTTAATGATTATGGTATATTAAAATTCTTTAGTAAAGAAACAAATACAATATATCAACCTAAAGTAAGAATAGGATGGGATGACCAAATACTTCAAACCGGTTCATTGGTAGAATTAACTTCCGATGATATTAAAGTTGGTATTAAAAATTTAAAATCATCATACAAAATAAATACAAAACAAAAAATAAGAATAATAGGTAGAGAATTATATCCTTTAAAAACATTTGTAAATTCATTTGCATATAATGATATAAAATACTTACCAACATCTTCTTATTATCAAATTAGAGATTATATATCAAATGATATTATAATTCCTTTTGGAGATTATTCAAAAATAAGTTGCGATTCTGATGGAAACTTTATTAAATTAAATTTTTCAAATTGGGAAGCTAATAGAACTTATAAAATTGAATTTAAAGTAGTTTCAAATGGTAATGAGCAGTATTTTGAGGATAAAATTTGTTTTACTTTAGAAAAAGATTAGTATGAAAAATACCGGACTAAAAAATGAGGTTGGTGTTGGAAAGATATTGGTAAGTGGTTCTTTGGTTATTAATACAAAGAACAATGCCGGTATATACACATTTGATAACAAAGCCGAAAATTCTGGTATAATATTTGGTAAACTTACAAGACCGATTTATGATGAAGATGAGTTGGTAAAAGCGGTTGATACTCAAATTTTTGAACTTTTACCACCAGAACTACCACCGGTCGAAGATACCGTTCCAAGACGAATTTATAATCCAGTAACACAATCGGTTATTGATTTAACAGCAGAAGTTACCCAATTAAATAAAACAATAGACGATTTAAGAGCAAAAGTTGTTGAATTAGAAATTGTAACTGAAAGTTTAAGAATAGATGTAGATAGGGAATCATTATCTGCGGCAACATCACAGAATGAATCTTTTCAATATGGTACAAAAATACAATCATCAATTACCGATTTACAAAACGCGATTCAGAAAGCAACATCTGAAGCAATTCAACGTGTATCTTTGACAGCTAGAATAGCTTCTTTAGAGGAACAAAATAAAGATTATAAAGAAAAGTTAGAAGGTAAAGATGCTAAATTGGCAGAAGGTTCAAAAGTTGGTATGGATATATCTCTTAAAGTTATAAAAAAAGGACAGGAAAGTGGAGATGATATTTTATTCAATTCAAGAGCAAACGCAAAAGGTGAAGTTACTTGGATAAACGGTCCTGATGTAGAAGTGTATAATTTTTCAAATGAAAGTGTAAGTGTTTCATTTGAATCATCTGGTGAAACAGGAGATACTATACAAAATCCTGGTGAAATTACATTAGAACCGAAAGCAAAAAAGATAATAACTCTTTCACCAAATAAAGGTGCCGTTAGAGATAAAGTACCTGCAAAAGCAGTTGGAACAAGTAGAGATAAATTATATAAAGGTTCATTTATAGCAAAAACAAAAACATCAACGGTAACGTTGACAGTTGGTTTGCAAAAACAAAGAGGAAATAAATTTGAAGGATAATGGCTATAAAATCATTTAAAGATATTATTAATAATAAAGGGTATAGAATAAATAAATCAGATAGAGACCTATTTGATAAGGGTGATATACAGTCATTTTTTGGATTTAGTGAAAACGATTGTATAGAATTTAAACTATATGATGTAAATAATAATGAATTGCCTGTATCTGGACAATTTACTGCATATGGTAATGTGAAATACATACCCTTAACAAATGAAAATATTAAAGATTATTTTTTAATAGCAGAAGGTACGATTTTTCAAAAATACCAATTTCCAACTGAATATTTTATTGATGCGGAAAGATTGATTAAAGAATCTGGATATAACAATGGTATTTTTAAAGTAGAAATAACTTTATTAAATAAAAGAGTTGGTGGAGAACAATATGGTAATAAACTTTGGGTTTCTGAAATTTCACCATCACGATTAGAAGTTAGATTATTTCCAGTAGAAAATAACAATTCTGCTTTTATACAAGATTTAAAAGAAAGATATGGTATTTTTTATAATAATGGAGAATTTAAGGAAGATACTTTAAAATATGCAATACCGGCTATTGAGGCAATAGATGCAAATTATATCGGAAAAGCTTTAAAAAACAAATATTCTGAACAATGGTTTAATACTTTTTTATCCGAATATAAAGTAAATGGCTTTGATATTTTTTGTACCGAAATATATAATACATTTGTACAAGCGTGTACATATGAATTTACTAATAGAGTTTCCGATGTAAATAGTTTACAATATGGAAAGCCTAAAACCGTAAAACCATCAATATCGCTTTCAAAAGATAATATTATAAATGCGTGTAGAGCGGTATTAACACAGGTATTGAACAAATATTTGATAAACCCAACACCACAATTTGGTAATAGTGTAATTGATAATCTAGAAAGTTATGATGCAACACAACAAATTTTGCAATCAAAAACTTCCGATACAATTATAACCACAAATACACCTACTGTAAAAGAGGCTGTACAAATAAAAACATCTCCAGTAAAAGTTCAACTTGAGAAAATAAAAACTGATTTAATAGCAAAAAATTTACCAATTCCAAAAGAAATTATATTACCGGATGTTCCTATTAATACACCAATAAGTGAACCGGTAGTAAGAGAAATTCAGGATATTATTCCAAAGAGATATATTATTGAAGATAAAAGAGTAAACCCATCAGACCCATTTGGTTATATGCCTGGTGGTAGAGATGTTATTATGGAAAGAGAATCAATTAGAGCATTGGAATAAAAGCCCTATAAAAGAATTAGAAAATGGCAATATTTGATAGAAAAACTGGTGAACCGAGAAAAATAAAACTAAAAAATAAACTTGGTATAAAAACTGAAAAGAAAGATACCAACGTAGTAGATGCTGCACTAGACTCGGTTACTAGAGATAATTCTAAAGCAAAATTATTTAGAGGGTTAAATGAATCTATGCCTGTGGATGGTGTTATCTTACCAGATGGTAAGGCTGCTATTGTTAAGAATGAATCTACAATAGTACCGATAGATAGAAATTTACCTGGAACTCTTAATCAAGACGGATTTTTTAATTTAAATATTACATCAAATCCATCAAATGCTGTAATTTACGTTAATGGAGAAAATACTTTTAAAACTACTCCAAACAAATTATCATTTAGTTTAACTGATGTAATTACTACGGGTGGTAAAACAATTAGCGTAGGTAGAGAGGGATATGAAAGTTTTGAACAATATACTATAAATATAATTCAAAATCCTGATTTTCAAGAATCTGCATTTGATACTGTAACAAATACATTGGTAAATAATGATGGACTATATAATATAAGACCAGAAAAACCAATATATACAAAAACTGCACCTTATACTTTTAAAATAGATTATTTTGAAAGAGGAGTTTTACAATCATCCGATGCAGTTCTTACAGAAAATGAAGTAAAAGAATTTTTATTTAAATTAACTACTAAAAATATTACATCTACTGATATTATTACATCCGAAGTAAATGAAGCAAAAGTATATAATGTAACAATTAATGTTAAAGGACCTGCAAATTCGGTAAACGTAACAAATTTAAAAACTCAAGAAAATACTAAATTAAATACAGGAGTTACTACACTAATAGTAGAGGTAGGAACAACACTTCAATTTACATCTACAAATAAAGGTGCATATTCTTTAAAAAACGCAATTGTAACTACTGAAAATTTTAAACCAAAAGAGTTACTGGCTAACGATACTGATTCGTTAAGTTTTGAATATGCTGTAGAAGGTAATACTGTTGTAGATGTAATTTCCGAAGAAGCTAATTTTATAATACAAGCAAAACCGGTAGTTACAATAGTATCTCCTCAAGAAGTAAAAAAATATAATATAAATTCAAAAGAGGATTACATATTTGCAGTTCAAACTCAAAATGCAACTTCTATTGATGTTTATATTAAGGATAAGAAATTAAACTTTGAAATACCTAATACAAATAATGTAAACGGTTTACTAACACGTACGGTGGTTAATCAAAATGAAATACCGCCAACAATAATTAGCATTCCAAAAACTGTTTTTAATGAAATTGGAAATTACAAAATATTTTTAATTGCAAAAAATGCAGATTTAGAAGAACAACCTGTTGAACTAGGATTAAGTGTTGTTGATGAAGTTTATGTAGGAACTCCTGATATATCAAGAATTGTTTATCCAAAAGAACTAAAAGGAGCTGATTTTGTTGGTACTGATGTTGATTTTAAACTTTCATATGAATCTTTAAATACCGATTTTGTAAGAATACATGTAAATGGTTCTTCTAACTATTTTCAAGAAGGCCCAAATGCAAATTTAACATTAAACGTTAAAAAATTAGTTGAGTTTTCATCATATAGTGGAAATTCTGAAAAAATTGTACTTAATTTATCTCTTATCCCATACAATACAAGTGGATACGAAACTATAAAAGGAAAGGAAGAATTAATTACAATTACATTTATAGCGGGTAATTTAAAAATTCCAAAAGAGCAAGCGATAAATAGAATTGCAGATATTTTTATTTCTCAAATAGAAGATTATGCATTTGGTAATGAAAGAAGTAAATACTTAAATCATTTATTACATATACCTGGAAAAGATAATCAGGTTATTGCTACTTGGACAGGTAGTTTTGATTCGTTGATTTTAAAATTATATGAACCATTACCAGTAAATGTAGCATTAAATGAGCAAGTTTGGATTTCAAAACCTCAATCAAATACAATAATTGAAACGGTAAATCTGGTAACAGAAACAACCACGGTTTGTAATACATTAAAAGGTCCAAATTTTTCTTTACAACCAGATAATGGAATAGAATATTCAATTTTTGAAGATTTAGTAGCAAGTGGCTCATTTACATCAACTGATATTGTAAATGAATATGCAATTAAAAGTGGTATAGATACTCAAAAATTAAATATAGAATTTATAAGTGGTTCAACATATCTTTGGGAGAATTTTGTACATTTTAGTTCTGCGGAAGAAAGAGTTAAAAACTTTTTCTATAAAGTACAACTTATAGAATATTATAAAAACTTATATGAAACTTTATTACCGCCTACATATGCAGCAGGTGTTGTATTAACTGAAAATGGTTTTGAAATAGTTACTGAAGATGGTATTTTTTCACTTCAACATGAGGTACAACTTTTCACCGGTCCTTCTCAAATGAATCAAGCTAAAAAGGCTTTTGATAGTCTTAATGAATTGTTGAGAGGAATGGATGCGTTTGAAAAATGGTTATACAAATCAACAGATGCTTCGGCTTATCCTAAAACATTGGTATATACTCCTAGTTTAGTTCCATACTACCAAATAGTCCCAACCGATACTACAAGTGCAATATCTTGGTATGATAATATTTTACAATTAGCGGAAGAATATGATGAATCAAATCCTAACTATTTGGTAAATAATTTACCAAGATATATGGTTGAAGAAGGAATTCATGATGATTTTCTTTTATTCTTTGATATGATTGGCCAGCATTTTGATGTTGTTTGGTTGTATATCAAATCATTAGCTAATGCTAAAGCCATTGAAGCATCAAAATTTAAAGGAATTACGAATGAGTTAGTTCAACACATGCTTAAATCTTTGGGATGGGAAAACAAAAAAGCTTATAATTCTCAATTTTTATGGGAATACGCATTTGGATTGAATAAAGATGGAACACAAAAATATTCCACATCATTAAAAGAAGCGAATGAAGAAGTTTGGAGAAGAATTTTAAATAATCTTCCATATATTTTAAAACATAAAGGTACTGGACGTGCTTTAAAAGCAATAATGTCTTGTTATGGTATTCCACAATCTTTATTAACAATAATGGAATTTGGAGGTCCTCAAGACCCAACTAAAGGTGGAAGTACTAAATTTACTTTTGATGATAGAACCGCGGCAATTTACTTATCAGGTAGTTCTTCGGTAAAAGTACCTTGGCAGTATTTTACTGGAAGTTTAAATTATCCAAACGCAATAGAATTTAGAATAAAACCATCTAAATTACCAAATACAAAATATAGTTTAATAAGTGGTAGTGAGTGGAGTTTAGACTTGGTACAAACTACTGGTTCTTTTGGTAAATTGGAATTAAACTTTGGTGGTGACCAATCGGTAAGTACATATTTTGATGAACCATTTGTAAGTGCATCCGTTTCAACATATTATATAGTTGATGCATCGTATGAACCATATGCATTTGGTCCTGATTATAAAACTGGAAGTTTAGATTTTCCAATATCTACCGAATTTTATTCAAACGTAATAATCAATAGACATGATAATGCTGATTCTTCTTCTTGGTTTGAAGTTTGGTTGGGTACATCCGATGGTCAAAGAATTATAACATCAGTTAGTATGTCTCTTTTGAGTTATGATGCTCAATGGACAAGTGGTTCTACTTTACAAATCGGTGGAAACGGATATGAAGGTAATGTGGATGAATTCCGTTTATGGACTGAGCCATTATCTAGAAGTAAATTTGATAATCATACTTTATTTCCAGATGCAATAAATGGTAATCAATATAATTCATCAACCGAGCATTTATTATTCCGTTTAGATTTTGAATATCCTAAAAATAGAATATTAGACCCATATATTAAAAACGTTGCTATTAATAGAACGTATGATGGTGAACTTTCATTTGCAACTGCGAGTAATATGTACTCTGCATCATCATATCCATACCAATACACTCCATACGATAGAACGGTGACTGCTAATGTTCCATCAATCGGATTTGGATATAGTAATAAGATTCGTTTTGAATCCGCATCATTGGTAACAGATTTATCATATAAGCAAAGAGCAACTAAAAAGGCTTTTGACCAAGCTCCAATAGATTCAAACCGTTTAGGATTATTCTTCTCTCCAATTAAGGAATTGAATATGGATATTCTTAAAACATTTGGAGATTTTAATATTGACAACTATATTGGTGACCCGCGTGATGAATATAAAGATACATATTCCGAATTGGAAACGTTAAGAGAATACTATTTCCAACGAATGAATCAAAATATCAATGAGTATATTCAATTGGTTAGATATATTGATAAATCTTTATTTGATGTATTAGATGATTTAGCACCAGCTAGAGCAAAGATTTCAAAAGGATTATTAATTGAACCACACTTTTTAGAAAGAAGTAAAACAAAGTGGAAAAAAGCAGAATCTGAAAAAAATGATTATGATAGTTTTATTAATACAATTGATGATGTAATTTTAGAATCGGAATCTATTCCAAAAGATGCGTTATTAGATGCACAAACCGTTGCAACATTAATTGGTGAAAGAAACGATTTTACAGCTTCAGTTTCAAATACTGAATTAACTATAATAACCGAAACTCCTTTCTACACAACATCAATTGATTATTCTACTGATGAAACTTTTACCGTAGATGTACCAACATATACGGCATCAATACAATGCCCGACAGGTTCATCTTTAACTGGAGAAGTTGATGCATTTATATTTGAAGCAATTGGAATGGAAAGAGATTCGTTAGCTAATGCGGGATTCGGTTTGTATGCTAGAAATGGTAACGCAATTGTATCAAGTTTTGATGGTGTGTTTGGAAACTATTATATTACACACGTAACCGCATCCATAACCGGTGGCGATAGAAAAAGTGTATTTTTAATAAAAGAACAATTTACTAAAAAAGTATCGGTTCAAACTGAAGGATGGCCTGCAACAAATATTTCAGGGCAAGCTGTTAAGTATGAGGATGTTTTGATAACAAATTACAAATACAAAGTTTCAACACTACCTTTTAGTGGAAGTATAGGTGTTGGTGGAAATATAAATGAAGTAAAGGCTATAAATGGATATCTACCAACACATTATAGATATGTAAATGGTTTAGGAGAAGGAATGGTTCGTTCATTCTGGAAAGGTTCACAACAAACTGCAACTACAACTCCTGACGGGTTATCGCCAGTAGAAACATTTACAACCAATCCTAATATTCTTAGAGTGGCTAAGACTGGTAGAGGTAGTGGTGAACCAATATTGGAAGCAGATTAATAAATTTGAAAATACTAAATGGTTATATTTATTTTAGAATTAAAGCATAAAAACAATATCAAATGGCATATTTAGATAATACCGAAATTACAGTTGATGCTATCCTTACGAAAAAAGGTAGACAAAAATTAGCATCCGGTCAGTCTTTAAACATTACAAAGTTCGCTTTGGGTGATGATGAGATTGATTACACATTATATGAGCCAGCACACCCAAAGGGTTCGGCTTATTATGATTCAGCAATTAGAGCAATTCCTATTACTGAAGCATCACCTGATGAAACTCAAGTATTGAGATATAAATTAGTGACTCTTCCAAAAGGAACAACTCAAATCCCAACCGTTAGATTGGGTGTACCTTCAATCGCTGTAAACCAAACTGAAGGTGGTGTTGCATTATTACCAACTACATCTCCTGCTGGAAACTCAAATGCGGGATATACTGTTGTATTAGCAGACCAAAGAGCAGGTACATTGACAGTGACAAGAGGTGCTTCAACAAGTGGTACTGTTCCAGTATTCTTGGGTGAAGAAGTTACAACAACAGCACAAGTTGTAAGTGGATTGGAGTTTAGATTTACACCAAATCCAAATTTAACAATTGATATTTCAACAACAGTAACTGTGTATGGTAACGAAACCGGTGGTTCACAAACTATACCTGTGACTGTAACTTATAAAGCATAAAACGATATAAAAAATGGCACAAATAAATGACCCGAATGTAACGGCCCAGATTGCATCTTTAGCAAATACTGGTGTTGTTGATACTGACCAAATTGTAGCGTTGTTAAATACCGCACTACCTGCAGGTCAACAAATTGCTGTAGGTGCTGGTGTTACAACTGGTATTTACAAGAGATTTGGTGAATTTGACAAAGTAAACGCAAAAGTTGAAGTTGTTACCACTGGCTTATGGACAAGTGATGAAGGACAAATAAACAATTTCTTTACATCATCTACTCAAGCAGCGGCAACGAGTGGTAAGTATTACTACAACATCTATTCATACAACCCACAAATTAGTGCATCAGCAGAAGTTGAATTTGCAATAGCATATGGACACGTTGATTCAAGTGGTTCTGCAACATTGGATGTTGATACAAATTCAACTTTAGCTACAAAAGCAACTTACGCACAATATAAATCTATTTTATTAGACCCAACTGATTCTAAATTCTCATTCCCTAATTCTGGTGGAACTGAAGATGATTCAAATGGTCTTTATGTGATTAACATTGCAAGAAATAGATATAGAGAATCAATGGATGCTGGAAACTGGGAATTAAATCTTTCTGGTTCTAATGGTAATTTTACTTTCATTGATGATAGTGGTAAGAAATTTGGTGATAATTTTGGAAAAGCTGGTAGAGTATTCAATATTGTAGAGGGAACTCTTAATGTTGGAACTCAATTAGAAGCAACTATCACAAACCAATACGATGCAAATGGTAAAGGATTTGGATTATTCTATCCAGATAGAGGAATTATGGTATTCAATCCAACTGCACTTCAAACTAAATTAGGAAACATCCATGATGAAAATGGAAACTTAATAGGTGGAATGAGTGGCTCTCACGCAACAGGATCTGAGCAGTATAATCATAAGAGATTATATTACGCAGTTAAAAAAGGAGCTGACTTTGATGCTAGAAGAACTGAAAATGTATCAACACAACATTTCTTCGTAAGAGCAACAAATAGAGAGTTTAACTATTCTAACAATCCTACTTATATAGATACAAATGGAGATTTTACAGAAGCAACATTTGAAACTGACCCGCAAACATACATCACAACCGTAGGTTTGTATAATGATTCAAATGAATTAGTTGCTGTAGCAAAAACTTCTCAACCAATTGTAAAATCTTTTGATAAGGAAGTATTGATTAAAGTTAAATTATCATTCTAATTAATTTAATAAAAAGCATGAAACCCCCGAAAGGGGGTTTTTTGTTTAATTTATATTTATAGAAAATGTATAAATGATTAAAGAAATTCCAAAATCTGATATTATAGTAAGACCAATGAAGGTCTATAAAGAATGGAGATTGGATGGAACTGATGTACCCGTCTACCTCGCTTCAACTGGAAGTGGTGGTGAATACGATATAGAAGTTGACCCAAAAACAAACGGTGTCTCAAAACGAGCATTGTATTACTCAATTAAATCCCAATTCTACACAAACGCAGACACAGCTTCTATTTTAACCGAAGTTGGAAAGCGAAAATCATATGCTTCCAAAGATGAGAGAGTTATAGGAAATGAAATTGCAGTAATATCAATTCCACAGGAATATTATGGAGAGGGTGTAAAAATCGGTTCATTGGTTTTATATGATGACCCAACCGGAGCCAATACAACATATACCGATGATGGGTTTTCAAATCTAATAGATTCGGCTAGTAATATTAAAGGAAATGTGTTTTATGATAGAGGATTGGTTGTTTTAACTGACGGGGTGGTTAGTGGCTCTACTTTAGAAAATTTCTTTTTAGATTTTCGTTCTACTAAAACTATATTTGAAAATGAAATATTTTTATCAGTATTAGAAAACGAATTTAATTACTCACAAAATCCATCGGCAGTATATGAAGATGGTGGTAAAATAATTACAACTGTTATTCAAAGACCAGGCTCAACGGTTGTTGGTGATTTGGTAACTTCATCTTTTTATGATGCGGGTATTAAATGGGTAAAAGGAAAAAAACATCCTTATACATCATCTTTAAATCCTTTGAAATTTGGAAGTTTTGATGATTATATATACAGTGGTTCAGTAGACCCAACTGGTTCATATTTAGCACCATATATTACAACAATTGGATTATATGATGATGAATTGAATATGGTGGCAATCGCTAAATTACCAAAACCAATAAAATCATTACCAGATTATCCACTTAATTTTGTAATTCGTTTTGATACTTAATTGACAGTTTTATTATATTTATATTTAAAATAGAGAACAAATGGCAGCAACAATAATAGATTTATATAATTCATATGATGGTAAAGGTCTAACAAACAACTGGAAAAACGCAAAACCAGAAACAGCTAAAGACCCAACACCGTATTCGGTAGGAAAAGTTCCGGGCAAAGATGTAAAAGCTCCTTTTGGAAACATAGATGCCGCAATAGTAAACGATGCTAAACTAAAAAAAGGTAGAAATGGTGATTTAGGAAGTAATCCTACACCTTTATCCGGATACACTATGCCAGGATATGGTCCAGGTGATAATCAGTATAGTAAGAAGATTGTTAAGAAATAATCAATGTCTTGGAAATTTAAGGGAAATATTGTTACAGAAGAAAACACTCCAGAGGGTGCGATTGGTTTTGTCTATAAGATTATACACACTCCAACTGGTAAATTCTATATTGGTAAAAAATCACTTACATCAACTCGCCGTTTAAAACCCTTAAAGGGAAAGGTTCGTAAAAGAGTAGTAAAGAAAGCTTCTGATTGGGAGAAATACTATTCATCAAACGAATGGATTAAAAACGAAGTAAAAGAAGGTAGAAGTGGCGATTTTGAAAGAGAAATCATTCAATTCTGCTTTAGTAAAAAATCACTTACATATTGGGAAGTTTGGTGGCAATTTAAATTAGACGTTTTGATGGACCCACGCTCTATTAATGAAAATTTAATGGGAAAATTCTTCCGAAAGGATATATATTAATAAACAAACGTTATGACTTTAGATGAAATTTGTAAAAAGTACGGAATTTCTGATTCTTACTTAAACTCAAAAGATGATGCACATTCTATTGCAGCTGCATCCCTATTAGACCTTAAAGGTATGGTTCTCTCCAATCAACCTAGAGAAGAAGTTGCAAATAAACTTCAATTTTTAGCCGATTTTCTTACTGACGTAAGAAATTCCACTTTTGGTTAATTAAATTTGGTTATATCCGAAAAATGTTGTATATTTACATAGTTTTTGTGGATATAACCTAAATTATGTTATCGGGTAAGAACAAATTAAAAATAATCAATATATTAGACTCTGCATTGGGAGTAGGCTCATCTCTGAAAGGAAATGAACAAGCACACCATTGTCCTTTTTGTAATCATCATAAGAAAAAACTTCAAATAAATTTAGATACTCAAAGATGGCATTGTTGGGTATGTGATTCTAAAGGCAGAAGTATATCATCCCTTCTTCGTAAACTAAATGTAGACATTAGGGATATTGGAATTGTAAAGGATGTATATGGTGATGAGCCCGAATACGATTCAAAAGAGGAATATGTAGCAAAATTACAATTACCTAAAGAGTTCAAACAATTATACTTCAAACCAAAAGGTATAAATCCTTCCTATAATCAAGCATTACACTATTTAAATAAAAGAGGTATCACAAAAGCTGATATCGTAAAGTATAACATTGGATATTGTGAAGATGGATTATATGGTGGTAGAGTTATTATTCCTTCTTACGATGATAATGGTGAACTTAATTACTTTGTGGCTCGTTCATTCTATGATGAAGAAAAGATGAAGTATAAAAACCCACCGATTAGTAGAGATGTAATTGTATTTGATGGAATGATAAATTGGAATGAACCAATCACATTAGTTGAAGGCGTATTTGATTCCTTCTCAGTCAAGAGAAATGTAATTCCTTTGTTGGGTAAATTCTTACTCAGCAAACTCAAAAATAAAATATTAGAAAAAGGTGTTAAGGATGTAACTATTATGTTAGATTCAGATGCCGTTGAAGATTCTACCAAGCATACTGATTGGTTTATGAAAAATGGTATTAAAGTTCGTAATATCATTCCAACTGATAAGGATGCCGGAGAAATGGGTTTTCAAAAAGTAAATGAACTATTAAAAGATGCCAAAGAGACAAGTTGGGATGATTTGGTGATGGCGAAGTTGAATAACATATGAGTTTAAAAAGAATTTATCACATCGCGGATATTCATATTCGTAACGTAAAAAGACACAAAGAATTTAGAGACGTTTTTGAAAAAATGTTTGAAGAAATTCGTAAGAGAGGTACTGAAGATTCTCTAATTTATTTGGCAGGTGATATTGCCCATGCTAAATTAGAAATGTCTCCTGAATTGGTGAAAGAGATTAGTTGGTTATTTACTGAATGTTCTAAACATTGTAAAACCATATTAATTGCGGGCAATCATGATTGTAATATGAACAATTCGGATAGATTGGATGTACTTTCACCTATTGTAGAGGCACTTAATCTACCAAATTTTCATTATTTAAAAGATACTCAAATATTTTGGGAAGATAAAGTAGCATTTGCAGTATATTCTATTTTTGATAATAAAGATAATTGGCCAAAGGCAGATGATTGGACGATGATGCCGGCCAGAAAAAAGATTGCACTATTTCACGGACCTGTGGACCACTCACAAACCGATATAGGGTATGTAGTATCATCCAGACATTTCACAACTGATATGTTTGATGGTTACGATTTAGCCCTATTAGGTGATATCCACAAAAGACAAGAACTAATTTCCCCTAAAGGTTGTAAGTGTGTTTATGCAGGTTCGTTGGTGCAACAAAATTTTGGAGAAACCCTTGATAAACATGGTTTCTTAGTTTGGGATTTAGAAACATTAACATATGAAGAAGTTGATATTAAAAACGATTATGGTTATTACACCATGGATATTATCGCAGGAGTTGTTCCTGACGTTACTGATTTACCTACTTATCCAAGGCTTAGGGTAAGGTTCTCCGATACTGATGCGGTAGATACAAAGAGAGCAATCACCGAAATTAAAATCAAATACGGTGTAGAAGATTTTACAACTATACGAACTGATAGTTTACAAAAGAAAAAGACCGGTGATAGAGATAATAAATTAGAATTAGAAGATATTACTGATATTAATTATCAAAACTCTCTTATATCCGATTATATCCAACGTATGTTGCCATTTGTGACACCAGAAGATATAGCAGGAGTTCAATCTCTAAACAAAGAGATTAATAGTAGAATCGTATTAGACGAACTGACAAGAAACGTACAATGGAAGCCGGTAAGATTTGAATTCTCTAATATGTTCAGTTATGGTGAAGATAACGTAATCAATTTTGACAAAGTTAGCGGACTAATGGGATTGTTTGCACCAAATGCAAGTGGAAAATCAGCATTATTTGACGCAATATCATTTTGTCTATTTGATAAGTGTAGTAGAGCGTTTAAGGCATCTCACATTATGAACAATCGTAAATTGGATTTTCACTGCCAATTAGATTTTGAAGTAGAAGGAGTATCTTACACTATAAGGAGAGAGGCGAGAACTATTAATAAGGGAAGAAACGTAAAAGTAGATGTGCAGTTTTGGAAAGAGGTAGATGGGCAAAAAGAATCACTTAATGGAACTGAAAGAAGGGATACCAATCAAGTCATTGAAGGGTATGTGGGAAGGTATGAGGATTTCGTACTCACTGCTCTATCACTACAAGGAAACAACGCCCTATTCATTGATAAGAGCCAATCAGAGAGGAAAGACCTCCTTGTACAATTTATGGGATTAGATATATTTGATAAGTTGTATGAGGCTGCAGCAGATGAGATTAAAGAAGTGGCAGTACTAATCAGAAATTTCAAACGTACTGATTTTACTTCTGAATTGGCGACAAAGGAGACCGACCTTAAAGAGTGTAAAAAAATTCTAAACGAATTAGAGTCTGAAACAAAATCTTTAAACAAACAAAAAGAAGAAATTCAAAACACAATTTCCGATTTAAAAGAATCTTTAACTCCAATTGATTCTAAATTAGATGTTACTAAATTGGAAAGGGGTAAAGCTAAAATTGAGCAAGATATTTTACAAAATGAATCTCTTATAGAAACCAAAAAAAATAATATAGGTGTTTATGGTGAACTTCTTGCTGAAGCATCTCAATCTATTTCACAATATGATAATGTAAATGGATTACCAATAGATGAAGCTAAAAAAGAATGGGATTTAGCAAAAGGAAAAATAGCAGATGTTCAAGCACAAATAGATAAGTTAGAATCTCAATACGAATCAAATTTAGAAAAATTAAAACATTTGGAAAAACATGAATATGACCCAAATTGTAAGTTTTGTATGAATAATGTGTTCGTACAGGATGCTATTGCAACTAAAGAGGTAGTTAAAAAACAAGAGAAACAATTAGAAACTCTTAATTTAGCACATCAGGCCTTAATAAAAGCAACCGAACCATTTTCGGAAGTAGAAGATGTTTGGGAAAAATTGGTTGAGTTAAGAAACAAATATCAAAAGGGAGAAATTCTAAAACAAAAATCTGAAGCAGAATTAAATAGTTTGGAAACTAATCATCAACTTTTACATAATCAATTGGAATCCATAAAATCTGATATTAAAAAATATTATGAAAGTGAGGCAACTATCCAAAAGAATTTAGAGATAAATGAAGAAATCAAAACATTAGAATCTAAAAAGAAAGATTTGGATAAAGATATTAATGAAGCAAATAGAAAAATTTTACAAAAAACTGGAGAGATTGGTTCTATTCAATCTTTTATAGATTCCACTAAAGCAAAGATGATAGAAGTAAAAGAGTTGGAAAATAAAAATACTCTTTATACCTATTATTTGGATGTGGTTAAGAAGGATGGAGTTCCATATGAACTTATTTCAAAAGCAATGCCTGTAATTGAAAATGAAGTAAACAACATTTTAGGACAGGTTGTAGATTTTTCATTAGCATTAGATACAGATGGTAAAAACATTAACGCTAGAATCGTTTACGAGGACCAAGAATGGGCTCTAGAAATGTGTAGTGGTATGGAGAAGTTTATATCAGGTCTAGCGATTAGAGTGGCTCTAATTAACATCTGTGGGTTACCAAGACCTAACTTCCTAGTAATTGATGAAGGGTTCGGAACATTAGATGCGGATAACCTATCATCTTTATTTATGATGATGCAGTATTTAAAAACTCAATTTGATTTTATTTGGATTATTTCTCACTTAGAACAAATGAGAGATATTGTAGACGGATTAATTGAAATTAAAAAAGAAAACGGATTCTCTAAAATTAACTTTTAGAATTAACTGGCAATACATTTTTAGGTAGAGGTTTCTTTGAAGCTTCTACCTTTTCTTTTATAAGGGTTTCAACTAACCCATTTATTTTATATCCTTTTTCCTTACAAAAATCTTTCAATAATTGATGTATTTCAGAATTAATCTGAATCATTGCATATTTTTTCATATACTTCTTTATTTTTCTTTAGAATTCTAATATAATTATATAAGATAAAAATTTATCCGAATATTTATTTTATATAATAGGAAATATACATGGCAAGAATAAAAAAATATGGAGAAACACTAACGCAACCTCTTTCTTCATTTGCTACCTTTTTAGTAGATACAAATCCAAATTCAGATTATTTTAGAATTACTGAATTTAAAGACACTTTAACTGGTGGTAAAAATGGATTTTTAATTGAAGGTTCTGAACATTTAAAAGAATCTACGGAAGTAAAAATTCAAGTTTTAGATGTAAATGGTGACCCAATATATTGGGAAGTTGGTAATGGAATACCTGAATATTATGAAGGTATTTCTAAAGTTATTTCTTTGCACATTTACGAAGATACTCCAATAGGAGAAGCTAAAATAACAGTTTTAGGTGAATTAAAAACTTATTTAGACGAGGGTAAGGTAGTAAGAGAAGTTCCAGATGAATGGAAAGGAGTTTACAATTTAAAATGGGAAAAGACATTTAAGGTAAACCGATTATTATCTAACAGTGATAAAGTAAGATTTTATAGAAGACCACTTGTCAATATTTCGGAAATAACTAAACCAATCTATTCAACTACAATAAGTAATGTAACTCAGATGGGTAAAGTTTCTGGTATTCCAATAACTCCTGTTGCAGGTACTAATTTATCATCTTATACTTTACCAACGTTTTATAAATTAGAAATAGAAGATACAACAAATTGGTCTGGTTCTATTGAAGGTGCAACTATAAACATTCCTCAATTAGATTATTCTCCAACTGTTATTGATGTTATTAATAATAAAGAATTATTAGTAAGAGAACCATACGTTAATCCAGCAATAGGGTCTGCTGCTGGGGTTGAAAGTTTTACAAATCAAGATTATACTGCATCTTTTAATTATTTGGAAGGTATTGCGAATTTAAAAACTGCTTTAACCGGTTCTTTTGCTAAAATTAATATTACCGATTTAACTACATTTGTTGGTGATGCGGTAAGAGTTAAAATATTTAGAAAATCTCAATCAACGGTAAGTGATTATCAATTCGTTGAAGAAATACAATTAGAATCTAATGAATTACTTGTTGATTTAGAATCACAGAATTCTAATTTAGAATTGTATGGTAATTTTAGTGATAATTTATATAAAAATTATTGGGTGTCATCATCTAATAATTTGGTAACATCTTTTAATCAAAATTATCTTTATAATTCAATAAAATTAAATAGTAATTCTGGGACAAATTATTTTTATACAACGAAATCTTTAGATATTAATAAAGATGTAGAATATTCATTGGGATTAAATGTAAGATTGGAAACTACTTCTGCAACTACATCTCAATTAAGAGTATTTTTAAGTGGGTCTACGCAGACAACTATAAATGGAAACGTAGTAAATGTAGGAACTGAACAGGATATTATAAATTATTATGGTACTGATAAATCTTTGTATCAAAAAGTAACAAGTGCTGTTAATTTTAAAGCAAATGATATTTCTAATGCAAAATTATATTTTGAAGTAAAAGGAACTGGGTGGCACATATCTGGTGTTAGTTTAAAAGCATCTCAAGAAAGTTCATTTTCACCGGATGAAATAACTTTTATACAGCCTGTACCTAGAAATCTTGAAATTGAAACTTTTGATTATAAATTTCAATTTTATGATATAAATAATAATTACATTCCGGTTGATGTAAGTGCAACTAAAACATTTAATGGTGGTAATTTACAAAGAATAGAAAAGAAGTTAAATTTAAATCCAACATCATTATATTTCCAATTTGATTCTGGTTCACAACCTGTTCCACCTACTGTTATTACGTTTAATATTCAAAAAACTTTATTAACAGGTTCAGTAAACTTTACTTCATCATCAATTGATTTCTTTGGAAATGCATTATCTGCATCTCAATACACTGGTGGTGTTTTTCCTGGTACATTAGATTTAACAAATCCAGATGTACCGGTTTTAACTGTTGCTAAATTTACTGGTTCAAGAAGTGATATAGATGTTCAGTTAGTAACATTTACTGGAGAGTGTGAGGGTGTAACCGATACAGTAACAATTACGGCAGTATTAGATGGATTTGGTGGAGTTAATCACGTTATTAAACCGTATAGAGGAACTCAAATTAGAAATAGTAGTACACAATCACTAGAAATTCAAGCGGTAAGAATTGATGGTATTAATAACATAGAATTATATAGTGGTTCTAGACCTGAAAGAGGATGGAACTTAATTCAGTTTCACGTATTAAGTGGTTCTGCACCTTTTGAAAAGTTTGTAAATTTACAATATGCATCTGCTAGTGGATTTGTTCAAGGATTGACAAAGGGTGTATTGGGTACTGGTGAAATTAATTTTAATGCAACATTTAATAGAGATTCTATTGATAAACGAAGAACGGTTTATTTGATGTCATCCGCATCTGCAGCATCAAACTGGGCATCAATTACATCCGCATCGGTTTTAGCATCTCAAATTTTAGAAGATTTGCAGGATGGTTTAGATACTCCGGTTGTAACTTATAATACTGATACGTTTACAATTAATTTTAAAAATGAAAATCAATTTAGACCTGTATCTGCAAGTGCAACTGCATCTTTTTATATAAGAGGTACAAATGAAAATCCAATTTCGGCATCTATATTAGTGTACCCATCAATGTCTTTAAATACGGATTTTGTTCCTGAATATTGGATGTATTGGGTTAGTCAGAGTAAAGATTCAACTATTTCAATTGTAGCAGCGGATGAAAGAGGTAGAAATATACCTGCAAGATTACCGGCAGCATTTATTGGAAATCCTTTATCACAAAGTAAAGTATTAGTTGCTACATTTACTTACACCGAACCTTATACACTAACCGAAATTAGTATTGATAAAACATTTACAATCGTACCGGAAGGTAGACCTGGAGATGAAAGTATTGTTTTTGAATTAGTACCTTCAAATATAACTTTAAATGCCGATGCAAAAGGAAATATAAGTACATACACACCGGCAAATACTGAATTAAAATTAAAACAGGGTGCTAGTTATTTATCATTTTCTTCCAGTAAAGCACCTGGAACATTCTGGTTGAATGATATAACACAATCTTATATAGTTTCAGGAGCAGTAAATTATGTAAACACGTCATCTTTGTTAATAACTTCAATGAGTAATATGACTCAATTGAGTGCAAGTTTGACATATAATTTATTAATTCACCCATTCTTTACATCCAGTAAATACACTCAAAGTTTAGTTCAAAACTTTTCAAAAGCAGTTGATGGTGCACCACCAATAGAAGTATTCGTAACACCATCAAATGTAACACTAAATGCAGATGAAGTTGGTTGGATTAAATCTTACGAAAGAGCGAATACAACTGTACAGGTAAGAGAAGGAAATGATTTCTTAACATTTAGTACAACATCTATTTCTCCTGGTACTTGGAGATTTTTAGAAGTTAGTGGTTCAAATATTAGAACGGGTTCAATAAGAGGATATAATACAACAACTGCCAGTTTAGATTTTAACAATTATACTGTAAGAACATCTTTAAACAATATCATCACATCAGCTAGTGTTGATTATAGAATTATAACTTATCCGTACTCATTATTTCCTGGCCATGTAACTGGTTCAAAAATTATTACTTCTAAACAAAGTATAACTAAAAGTCCAGATGCGGTTAAACCGAGAAGCGTAGTATTATCCGCTGATTCAAGTATTGTAAATTTTGATAGTGATGGTATAGTAATTAGTCCTGAAGGTTCAATCAATCTGGTAGCAACACCAATAAATTATACCAGTTCTTTGGGTAGTATATATTATCAATTTTTTAAAGATGGAGTTGCACAAGACGTTATAAGTACAAACAATCAGTATGAAGTAACTACCGATATTGCAACAGCACCTGGAGAAACTACGGTTTGGAAAGTTGAGATGAGAGATGGTGCTTCATCCGATATTGTAAGAGCATCTTCGGAAGTAACAATTGCGGGTATAAAAGCAGGAGCAGATGCATTTAATTCATTCTTAACAAATCAAAATAGTTCAATACAAGTTGATTTATGGGAAACAACATATTCTGGTTCTGGAACAAGCATTGCTGCAGATAAAAATGGCAATCCTTTAGTGCATGTAACAAATCAATATTCATCTGCGAGTTACAATTCATCTACGGGATTAGGAAAGGCATACTATGAGCATGGTAATAGATATGGAGAATATATAGGTAATTTAGGATACTATTCAGCATCAGTACATTATTATTCACCTTGGATAACATTATCTTCACCAACAAAATTAACCGGAACTAGAGCATCTATACCGGATATAACTGGATGGAGTAAACCAGCAATTAGTAGTTCTGCCGTTATTATATACAAAGTTGATTTTGAAGAAGGTAGAGCTAGCCAATTTCATAGCCAATCGCTAGGAGTTCAATTTGCTCCACCTGCACCGTATGATGTAAAACTTCAAAATGAAAGTTCGGCTGTTGTATATAGAGTTTCCGGTGAAATTGAATTTGCAGGAACATCAAATATAATAAGAGCATTTAGAGGAAATACAGAACTAACTGCGGTAAGTTCTTTCTTTGGTTCACAATTAGATGCATATGGGCAGGCAGGATATAAAAATCAAGTTAAAGTAAGTATTTACTCTAAATCAGACCACATTGCATTAGCGGCAAATTTAACGGCACCAAATGCTGTACCGGTAGTAAGTAATATTGCAACTATTGGTAATATAATTAGTTGGACTAGTCCTGAAACAAATCCAACTGCGGAGATTGTTTACAAAATAGAATGTGAAGGTAGACAGACTTTATTAAAAACACAATCTCTTTCTATTCAATATGAAGGTAATACTGGTCCAGGATTGGTAATGAGAGGTGAATGGACTGGTTCTATAAATTATATAGGTTCACATGAAACTACAGATTATCGTAGAGATGTTGTTACTTATTTGGCAACAAAAAATTCAACTAAATACTACGCCGCTCTTAGTGGTTCTGGTCCTAACACTTATAAACTAACATCAACAAAACCACATACTTTTTATGTAGGTTCAACTCCTCCTGTTGGATATACTTTAATTGGTGCACAACAACCGGTAGCAAATAGCACAACTGATTATTGGCAGTATTTGGGAGAGCAAGATTTCTTCGTTGCTGCTAAACTTGCAATATTTGAAGAATCGTATGTTAAAAATACACTTAATGTTGGTACGGTAGGTGGAACTGGTGCATTTGCAAACATCGTTGTTGCGGGTGGAAGAACAGACCCATATATCGCAGTAGGGCAAACCGGAACTGCGGGTGATAGTGGAGACCAAACATCACCTGGAGTAATAGGATATGCTAGGGGTGGTATATTTTTAGGAGTTTATGAAGGTGGTGCAACTACATCCGGAAGATTCTCTATAATGTCACAACCTGGTGGTGCGAGTACACGTGGTTTATTTTGGGATGGTTCTAATTTAATAATTAAAGGAACAATCACACAAACCGAAGAAGGTAGTAATGTGGGAAGATTGATGGGTACTTGGGGTGCTGGTGTTGTTTATTACACAAATGATATTGTTACCTATGGTGGTAATACGTGGACTGCAAATATTGGACATACATCTACAAATAATACCAATGCCGGTACTGGTTATCCTGGTTATGGTCCATGGACAATAGCACCGGTAGCAGCAAAAACTTTAAGATTAGAAGCATCTGGCCAGGTATTTATTGAAGCTAAAGATGGTAGTTTATCACCTGATTGGATACAATTAACATCCAATAAACAAAATATATCTGCAACAACAAACTGGACAACATCACCTTCGGTAACATTGTACAACGCATCAACTGGTGGTAGTACAACAACTACGGGTAATACTGTTTATTTGAGAAAAGCGGATTTTGGTTCTAATAGTATAGTTGAAGTAACTGCAACTGCAGATAGTATTACTGATACTGTATCTATTGGTAGAGTACAGGAGGGTAGTGATGCATTAACCGTCATATTAAGTAACGAATCACATACTCTTGCAGCCGATAATGCTGGAACTGTTAGTGATTATTGGGGAAGTGGTACTAATATATTAATTTATGAAGGAGCTACTCAATTAGATTATGATGGAACGGGTACTGCTAATGGAAAATGGACGGTAACGGCAGCTGGAACAAATATTACAGCTGGTTCTATTACCGATGGTGGTAATTATGCTGTTGTTGGAATTCATAGTACTATGACTGCAGACCAGGCTTCGGTAGCATATTCAATTAATGGTAAAAAATTAAATGGAACTGCATTTGCTATTGCAAAATATCAATCACTTACAAAATCAAAACAAGGTCTTGACGGAGCGGATGGTGCAGATGGCGCGGATGGTGCAGATGGTTCTCCTGGACCAGGAGTTGTATTTAGAGGTGAATGGAGTGATGCGAGTATATCATATTTAAGAGACCCAGCAGCTCCTGCTGCAGCAACAAGAAGAGATGTTGTAAGATATTCAACAAATACAACAAATCCATTTTGGTTATGTAAGGTTACACATACAAGTAACGCTTCAAGAAATCCACCAACTAGCGGAAATACTGAAAATACTTATTGGGCTCCATTTGGTGCAACTTTTAGTTCAGTAGCAACCGATATATTATTGGCACAAGATGCAACAGTAACGAGAGGATTAGTATTAGGAACAGAAGGTGCTTATACTGGATTCCTTCGTTCTGCAAATGCAAACACTCTATTAAATGGACAGGGATTTTATTTGGATGTTAATGGTAGAATGAGATTTGGACAACAGGTTTCTGGAAGTAATAAGTATGTGTATTTTGATGGTGAAGATTTGAATATTAATGCAACCGTAAACGCACCTGATGGTAACATTGGTGGATTTACTATTGCTAATAATAAATTATCCGCATCGGGTTCTTTATTGGTAATGGATACACAACTTCCACAAATTGAAATTTATAAAAGAGGAGATGATAGTGGTCCAAAAGTAGTATTCAATTCAAATAATAACTTAACAGACCCTGCTGCCGGAACAACATATGTGAGTGAATCAACTTGGACTGGTACAACTACTGCGGGAACTACTGGAACAACACAATTTGTTGATACATATTTGGTATTTGATAATGGAGGCGGATTTGGTGTTACAACAAATGGAAGTGGTGACCCACAAACTGTAGTAAATTTGGCAGCAGGAGCTACCGAATTTTCAGTATTTATTCCAGAAACATCACTAACGGTAAGTTCTGGTACTATTACTACAACAACTACATCTCCACCAAATCCACCGGATACTCCATTTGATACATATTATTCATCGGTTTCATATCCAAGATCGGCCGATGGTAAGTGGGTAGTTGAAGTTTGGAACTCAGCAGGAACTACAAAAATAGCATCCGGAGATGTTCAAGGAGCGTACCATTATCGTACAGGTCCTTATTCGTATCAATATTATACAGCAAACACATTTGGTACATCTTGGATGGGCCCATATACATACAATCAAGCTGGCTCATATACAGGTAATATAACTTCTGGCAATAGAACAGGACAAATAGTTATACCGGCTGCAGGAGCATACAAAGTTAGATTGGTATATAAACTGAGCGTTTCATCTGGAGCAATACAAGACTTGGTAAATAATACTTTCACATACTATGCAAATACCGGAACACCATCGCATAGTGAAACTGGTTTTATGAATTTCCTATATTTTTATTTTAAACCAAATTTTAATAAAACGGAAATTACAAATGGTGGTTTGCAGGTAATAAGTAACCAAGAAGCATTTTTCAAAGTTAATAGAATTGAACCATCTTCTTATGGATATGGTTCTTATATCTTACAATCAAAGGGTGGTATACATGATTTAACTGGTGGTGGTGCTCTTTTATTTGATAAATGGAATGCATCTTGTTTAGCCGTTTATGGAAAAATGTATGGTGTTGGTAATTTGGAAATTGGTGGTGGAACTACTAATATTACCGATACTAATATGTTTAAAGTTAATGGTGGTACTGCATATGATTCTAAATTTCAAACAAACGTAGTACCTAATTCTGATAACCAATTTACGTTAGGTAGAAGTGGTGCAAAATGGACTCAAGTATGGGCCGCAACTGGTGCAATACAAACATCGGATTTAACACAAAAATATGAAATACAAAGTTCAAGTTTAGGATTAGATTTTATAAATAAATTAAATCCTGTTTCTTATAAATACATATCTGGTAGTGGTATATATGATTATGATGATGTTAAATATATAACTAAAAAAATTAAAGAAGAAGTAGTTTCTGAAGATGGATATGTTATAGAACCTGCTGAATATAAAGAAGTTCCAAATTCAGAAATTGAAAAATTAGTTGGATGGAATCCTGGCAAAAGAAAACATTATGGCTTAATTGCACAACATGTAAAAGAGGTTTTAGATGAATCTAATATTTCTACAAATGATTTTGCTGGATATATTGAGGGAGATTTGGAAAATCATAAAGATTTGGGATTAAGATACGAACAATTTATTGCTCCTATGATAAAAGCAATTCAAGAATTATCCGAAAAAGTAAACAAATTAGAGCAACAAATTAGTGGTTCTTTATAAAAAATTATATATTTATATATAAAGAAAAATATGGAAAAAATAGTAGAAAAGCTATCTCAAGAAAAATTTGATAAGATATTAGAATATCAAAAAGATGCAAATCAACTTATACTTGAATTAGGACAAATTCAAATACAAGAGAGAGATTTAAAATTTCAATTGAAAAAATTAGAACAAATAAAAGATGCATCTTGTGAAAAATTTGATACAATATCTTTACAATTGGATAATATTCTTAATGATTTGCAAAAAAATTACCCTAATGGTGAATTAGACCTAAATGAAGGTACTATAACCTACGAAAAATAATTTGGTAGATTCAAAATAATTTCGTATATTTGTTACAATTTATGGCAAAAAGAAAGTTACTTTATGTGTGTCCACACTTATCCACCGGTGGACAACCTCAATACACTTATAAACAGATAAAACAATTTTATAATGAGTTTGATATTCAGGTTGTTGAAATAAACAATAGTGGTGGAAACGCTTTTGTTGTTCAGAAGAATAGAATAAAATCATTAGTACCTGTTTATACTTTAGGAGAAGATAAATCGGAAATTATTAATATCATAAAAGAATTTAATCCAGATATTATTCATTTTCAGGAAATTCCTGAGTTTGATTTATCGGAAGATGTTCTAAATAAAATATTTTCATCAAACAGAGAATATTTTATTATCGCAACAACACATGGTTCTCTTACAAACCCATATGATATACGGTATCAGCCTGATAGATATGTTTTAGTATCCGAATGGAGTAGAAAGAAATTTGAAGATATTGGAATTGAAACTATGGTATGGGAATATCCAATAGAAAAATATGTTTTTGACAAAGAAGAAGCTAAAGAAAAATTAGGATTTGAAAAAGATTATAAACATGTTTTAAATGTTGGATTATTTGCACCAGGTAAAAATCAAGCCGAAGTTTTTGCTATTGCCAGACAATTAGAAAAGTACAAAATCAAATTTCATTTCGTTGGTAATCAAGCTATGAATTTTGAAGATTATTGGAAACCATTGATTAACAATGTTCCACCTAATTGTGTTATTTGGGGTGAAAGAGATGATGTAGATATATTTTACGCCGCAGCAGACCTTTTTTATTTTTCATCAATAATAGAGTTGAATCCACTTTCAGTTAAAGAAGCATTATCTTTTGGATTGCCTTCTATATTTAGAAAGTTACATACATATTTGGATACTTATGATAATAACCCATTGGTAACATATATTAATGATGATTTAAAATTAACAAAAAGAATTATATTACAAACAGCAAAACCTGAATTTAAAGAATTACCTGGATGGTTCTCTTATGAAAAAATATATGATGATGCTGTAAATGCTGCAAAAGGTGGTGAAACATTCGTAGAAGTTGGTGCATGGTTTGGTAAATCAACAAACTATTTAGCATCAAAAATTAAAGAGAGTGGTAAAGATATAAAATTTACAACAATTGATACGTTTAAAGGAACTGATGATGAAGAATTGCATCAAAATATTGTTGGGGCATTTAATGGTGATATCTTTTATGAATTTATAGAAAATTCAGTTTTATCAAATAACTACGCGAATTTTAATATTATAAAAGATACTTCAACGAATGCATCAAATACTTTTACAAATAATAGTATTGATTTTATAATGATTGATGCAGGACACTCTTATGAAGCTTTAATAGAAGATTTGCAAAATTGGTACAAAAAAGTAAAACCAGGTGGATATATTAGTGGAGATGATTACCGAGTATTTGATGGTGTAACTAGAGCTGCAAACGAATTCTTTTATGGACAATTTTTATGTAGTTCTTATTCATTTTTAAGAAAAAAGCCTAGAATTCAAATCATACACATGCTTACCAAACCGCAAGATATGCGTGAAATGGTATCTATACAGTCCATAAAACAACTGGCAAAATACGGTATGTATTATCTTCCTATCATTAATAAAGTGTATGAAGATATACCACCATCGGAGCATTGTAGAAGGCCAGAACATATAAGTAAAGATAATAAACCAGGTGAATTATATCCAGGTGCTGGATTGGGTTGGATTACTGGTAGACATTATGGATGTTATCTGGCACATAAAAACGCATTGGAAGCAATTGATGATAAAAACTACGATTATACATTAATATTTGAAGCGGATGCTTTCATCTATACCGGATTAGAAGAATTCGTTGATATAGTAAATAAAGCATGTTTCATAAGCGAACGAGATGATGTTTATTATATCTCTTTTGCAAATAATCCATCTATTGCAAAAGATAAAATTGATGATTTATTTTCTAAAACAGCATATAATCAGGATTTAGCACATTGTTATTTAATTCCAAATAGACATAAACAATGGTATATGGATAGAATTCAGGATTGTGGTTGGGATGTTGGTGACCTATGGTATAATCATGTATTTTACAATCACCCAAAACCTAGATATACAACAAATAAATTGTATTCTAAACAAGCGGAAGGATATTCTTTATTAGATGAAACAATTAAAACTTGGAGTTAATGATTTACGATAATATTAAAAAAAATAAAAACAACATTGTAGAAAAGAAAAATAGAGTTAATATTCATTTTGTGAATGGACCGTTTGTAGAAGTTACAGGTAATAAACAAGCTGAATATAAAGTTGAATTTATAAATGGAAAAACCAATGAAGTATATTATACTTCACATATGAAAAATAATTGTTGGTCAAGATGTAATTATCAATTCTTTATTGATTGGAAAATTAAAATATATGAAAATGAAAAACTTTGGTATGAGCATAACTACAATGCAGAAGGTAAGAGGGTATATATTGCATTAGATTCAAAGGCTTTGGGAGATGGGTTAGCTTGGTTTCCTTATGTAGATGAATTTAGAAAAAAACATAAATGTAAAATTGTTACATCTACATTTATGAATGATATGTTTAAAGAACAATATCCTGAATTAGAATTTGTAAATCCAGGTGATGTTGTTGATAACCTATATGCAATGTATTGTATTGGTATTTTTTATAATGATGATGGTACAATAAATGGTTTAAAAAATCCAAGTGACCCAAAAGAACAAACTATGCAGAAAATGTGTTCTGATATTTTAGGATTAGAATATTTTGAAGTAAAGCCAAAAATTAAAAAAAGAGATATAATTTTAGATAATGATTTAAAGCAAGTTTGTATAGCAACATATGGAACTGCTCAATCTAAATTTTGGAATAATCCAACTGGATGGCAAGAAGTTGTTGATTGGTTAAATGATAGAGGATATGTTGTAAAACTTTTATCAAAAGAAGGAGATAACTATATGGGCAACACCTTACCAAAAGGAATAGTCCAACATCCAAACGGTCCTTTAGAATTAGTTATGGATGAGCTTAAAAAATCAAAAGCATTTATTGGTATTGGGAGTGGTTTAAGTTGGTTAAGTTGGGCATTGGATGTGCCAACCGTTTTGATAAGTGGATTTTCTTACAAATGGGCAGAAATGAAAGATTGTATTCGTATTGGTGCACCGGAAGGAAAATGTGAAGGATGTTTCAATAGAATCAAGTTAGATGCCGGTGATTGGAATTGGTGTCCAGACCATAAAGGTACACATAGACAATTTGAATGTACTAGAACAATTACCGCACAAATGGTAATTAAAGAATTGGAAAAATTTCTATAATGAAAAGGGTTTGGGTAAACGGTACATTTGATGTTTTACATATTGGGCATATAAAATTATTAGAATATGCTGCAAGTTTGGGTATTGTGAGAATTGGAATTGATGGTGATGAAAGAGTAAAAGAAAAAAAAGGAGATACTCGTCCTTATAATTCATTGGAAGATAGAATTGATTTTATGAATAGTATTAAATTCGTAGATTCGGTTGTATCATTTAATACCGATGATGAGCTTCGTAATTGTATAAAAGAATGGGAGCCTGATATATTTGTAATTGGAGACGATTATATAGATAAACCAATTATAGGTGGTGCTCTTGCAAAAGAGATACGATTTTTTACAAAAGTAAATAACATCAGTACTTCAAAAATATTAGGTGATGAAAAACTATAAAGTTTTAGTAATTGGTGAAATGTGTACCGATATCTTTAGATATGGTCTATCTAATAGAAAATCACCGGAAGGTAAAGGGCCTGTATTTCTTTCAACACATACTACAACTAATAATGGTATGGCTGGAAATACTGCATCTAATTTAGAATCTATGGGATTGAATGTTGATACTTATTTTGATAAAGGAAATATTACTAAAACAAGATATGTAAATACGGATACAAACGAATTATATTTGAGAGTAGATGAAAATGATATAACTAATAGAATTGATATCTATGATTTACCAGATTTAGTTTCATATGATGCGGTTGTGATATCGGATTATTGTAAAGGATTCTTAATAGAAGAAGATATAAATAAAATAGCTTCAATGCATCGTTTGGTAATATTGGATACAAAAAAGAAATTAGGTGATTGGTGTAAAAACGTAACATTTATAAAACTTAATAGATTTGAAGCACAAAATAACGATGATATTATCAGAGAAAACGAATGGTTGTTTTCTAAATGTATTATAACGTTGGATGGTAATGGTGCTAGTTATATGGGTAAGATGATACCAACCAAGCGAATTGAAAAAGCGGATGTTAGTGGAGCAGGTGATACTTTTGTGGCTGGATTTGTATCAAAATATTTAGATTCTTACGATGTAGAAGATTCTATTAAATGGGCTAATTATTGTGCAAGTGAAGTTGTGAAAGAAAAGGGTGTTTCCGTATTTAAAAATAAAAAATTAATATAGTTATATATATAAAAACAAAAACATAAATTTATGGCAGAATTAGATAACGTTCCACAAACTCAATCAATAGAGATTGCTAAAGTTAAGGTTGAAGAATCATTGTTAAACAACATTACCGAACTTAATAACCAATTAGGTGCGATAATTAATGAATTTGGGCAAATTTATATTCGTAAAAAAGAAATTAGTGAAGAACTTATTAGACTTGATGAAATTTTAGAAAGAGCTGAAGATGATTTCAAATTAACAAATAATAAGTTAAAAGAGGCATTGGATGAATTAGATGAAAAATATCCACAAGGAAGATTAAACCTTCAAGATGGAACGATTCAATATCAACCAGGTGCACCTACTAGAAAACAATTAGCGGAGGCTCAAAATCAACAACCAGCACCAAATGGTGTAAATAATGGATTTAAAGTTGTAAAAGAGTAATCCTAATATTTATATAGTATAGTAACTATATGAAAGGATTGGCAAAATTTTTAGTAGAAACAATATTGGGAGAAGCGGCAAAGATAGACAAAGTAGTTGTTGTCTACTCTGGCCGCTTTCAACCATTTCATAAAGGTCACTACGCAACGTATGACCATTTGGTTAAGAAGTTCGGAAAAGATAGTGTTTATGTAGGAACTTCAAATGTAACCGATTCAAAAAAGTCTCCATTTGGGTTTAAGGAAAAGAAAATAATAATGACACAGATGTTTGGTATTCCATCAAACAAAATTGTGAATATAAAAAACCCATACGCTCCAGAAGAAATACTTAATAAATTTGATTCAGATACTACCGGTTTTATAACTGTAGTAGGTGAAAAAGATTCTTCACGTCTAAGTGGTAAATACTTTAAACCATATAAGGGTAAGGTAGATACTGGTTATTTGGACAGAGGATACGTTTATGCAGCACCTGCACAACCTAATCCTATTAGTGGTACGGATGTACGTTATTGGTTAAGTAGTGGTTCGGAAGCTGAAAGAAAGAAAAACTTTACAAAAGCATACCCAAAATTTGATGACCAAATATTCAAATTAATTACTCTTAAATTAAAGAAATTAAAAGAGTGTATTAATGAAGAAATTAAATTAAATGTAAAAATTGGTGACCAAATTTTAATGGGTAAATTCAAAAACAAAAAAGTAATTGTTAAATCTATTGGTAAGGATGAATGGGGAATGCCAACTATTAATGGTAAAAAAGCGGTAACTTTTAGAATTCCTAAAAAAGAACAAATAAAAGAAATATCGGTTCAATACTTAAATAATGTTGAAAGAATTGAAACCGATGATGGTACTGGTCCTTTTGCATCTTCTTGGAAACAATATCATAATCAGGCAAAAGTAAGAGCAAAGAAAGTTGGATATGAGGCTGTTAATAGACCAGAAGAAATTAAGCAAGAAAAACAATTGGTAAATTACAAAGAGTTAGACCCTAGAAATCAGGTTACTAACTTTCCGGTAATGCAAGAACCAAAGAACACGGATACAATTGGTAAATTTACTGCAAAACGAGCTTATACTAATTGGTTAGGAGATGCGTTGAAACAAATGATAGATTCTGGTTGGGAACAAATATTGACAACAAAAGAAAAAGAACAAAGAAAACAAGCAGAACTAGATGGTAAACAAAATATAAAAGTTGTGAAAGAAAATTTTATTTCTGAATATGATATAAACCAAATTGTTGATGAAATTATTAACGAAATGGGATTAGGTGGTGGAGCCGGTGTGGGGTTATCATTGCCAGGTGGATATATTAATGGTGCACCAAATCCAAAAGATGTTAAGAAATTAAAATCAAAGTTAGATAAAGATGGTAGTGATGAATATCAGCCTGTAAAAGAAGACCAAATACCTGGTGGATTAGCTAAAGGTATGACACTTTCTGATATTGCTAAACATCATAAAATTAGTACACAAACGCTTAAAGCAGAATTCATAAAAGGATATGCCGTTGAGAGAGAACATACAACTGATGTTAATATAGCAAAAGAAATTGCGTTAGACCATCTTTACGAAGACCCAAATTATTATAGTAAACTTTCTAAAATAGAAACTCCAATAAGCGAAGGATTATTATTAGAAGGTGGTGCATACGGACATATGGCACATCCATTTGATATTGAAATGGGTTTAACGTTTGGTGACCTCAAACAAATTGTAGTAAGAGCCTTAAATGGCGATTTGGAATTAGCGCGAGAAAAAACCGATGGACAAGCATTGGCAGTTAGTTGGGTAAATGGTAGATTGGTTGCTGCACGTAATAAATCACATTTAAAGAATAAAGGTGAGGGAGCTATGACAATAGGACAAGTAGCAGATAAATTCGCTGGTAGAGGTGGATTAACTGATGCTTACAACTTCGCTATGCAGGATTTATCTAAAGCAATAGCAGCCTTATCAGAACCTCAACGTAAGAAGATTTTTAAGGATGGCGCATGTTTTATGAATCTGGAAGTAATATATCCAACATCAGTAAATGTAATCCCCTATAATCAACCGCTATTAGTGTTTCATGGTACATTTGAGTATGATGTGGAAGGAACTATAATTGGTGAAAATCAATCTGCAGCATCTATACTGGGTGGAATGATAAAGCAAGTAAATGCACATGTTCAATCAAAATATACAATCCAAGGCCCACCAATGCAAAAACTTCCTAAATCAGAGCATCTTTCTAAATTACAAGGAAAGTATATTTCTATGATTAGTAAATTACAATCTGAATTTGGATTATCCGATTCTGATGGTGTGGCGGATTATCATCAAGCTTGGTGGACTAAGTTTGTTGAAAAAGGTGCAAAGAAATTAGATACACAAGAAAAAATAGGATTGGTTAAGAGATGGGCTTTTGGCGATAAATCATTCCGTATTAATACAATTCAAGACGCTAAATTAAGAGCTTGGGCTGAACAAACTGATAAACAAGACCAACAAAAAATATCTAAAGAAAACTTAATGAAATTTGAAGAAATATTTTTAGGAGTTGGTGCGGATGTATTATCATTTATGACTTCAGTATTAACCGCGAATCCTGATTCTGCTAAAAGACAAATGGTAGCTCGTTTAGAATCTACAATATCTCAAGTAAAAGCAAGTGGTGACCCTAAAAAGATTGCAAAATTAAAATTAGAATTACAAAGATTAAACGCTTTGGGTGGATTTGAAAAGATTGTACCAAACGAAGGTATTGTTTTTGTTTATGGTGGTAATACCTATAAATTGACTGGAGCATTTGCACCACTTAATCAAATTTTGGGTATATTCTTTGAAAAGTAATCGTTTTATTCAATTCTGATATACTTATATATACGAATATATCACAATTAATATGTCAAAGGAATTTCAAAAAAAATTTATGCATCCAACTCGTAGAAAGTTGGTAAACATGGTACTTACCGGTGGAGATTATGAAAAAGATACCCAAATCTCATTCTCAAATGCAGAAAATACCGCTAACAATAATAAGAAAAGAGAAATAGGCGAAAAATGGACAGATTCTCAAGGTAAAACTTGGGAACAAAAAGATTTTGGAAAAATCAGAGTAAATGAACTTTCTGAAACAATGTCCGATGTTAGAGCCTATTTAGATAAATTGAATAGCTGTAAAGCAGAAGATTGTAATACAATTAAATTAAGTAGAGCTGACAAAAAACTTGTATCTAAAACTGGCTATTGTGCAACTTGTTTGGCTAAAAGAGAAACCCAGATAAAAATTGATGGGTTGTGGGAAGCTTATGAAGATTATAAAATATATTCTAATATGATTGCATATGGGCAGGAATTGGTAGAAAAATTAAATCAAGCTTACACCGATGCAAAACAAGAATATGAGTTTGTACACGAAGATGGTAAGATTGAAAAATGGATTTTAGAAAAAGATGTAAATGAAATAAAAGCAGAAATTCTAGCTGATATTACAAAATATGAAGAAGAAATCCAACAGGCTATAAAATTAAGAGATGAAGCTTACAATAAATTAAAAGATAAAAATTACGATTTAGTAAGACCACTTAAAGATTAGTATGAGTAATGGAATTACACAAAAGAAATCCTTAAAGGAGATTATAGCAGATGAATACAAAAAGTGCGCGGTAGACCCGATTCATTTTATGAAAAAGTATTGTATGATTCAGCATCCGGTGAGAGGTAAGATACCTTTTCACCTTTTTCCATTTCAAGAATCAACTTTAACACAATTTGCAGCCAATAGATTTAATATAGTTCTTAAATCACGTCAGACGGGTATCTCAACTCTATCTGCTGGATATGCACTTTGGAAAATGTTATTTAATAGTGATTTTAATGTGTTAGTTATTGCAACTAAACAAGATGTGGCAAAAAACTTAGTAACTAAAGTAAGGGTGATGCATGAACTATTACCTAGTTGGTTAAAAGGTGGTTCTTTGGAAGATAACAAACTCTCCCTTCGTCTACATAATGGTTCTCAAATTAAAGCGATTGCGAGTTCACCTGATGCAGGACGTTCTGAAGCCTTATCACTTCTAATATTTGATGAGGCTGCCTTTATTGATGATATTGATGAGATTTGGGTAGCGGCACAATCAACCTTATCAACGGGTGGTAGTTGTATTGCACTTTCTACTCCTAATGGTGTGGGTAACTGGTTCCACAAAACTTGGTTA
>Ga0078894_10000188_pt1 | contig 39915 bp, 32 predicted proteins | sample LauGreSu1BDMLBSD_2_FD_67506 | JGI IMG/M metagenome (GOLD analysis project Ga0078894, IMG submission 67506) | Freshwater lake microbial communities from Lake Michigan, USA - Su13.BD.MLB.SD (version 4) (version 4) | ecosystem: Environmental > Aquatic > Freshwater > Lake | place: Lake Michigan...
AAGGCCTTGACTAGTAAACGCAGAAATTGGAATATCTATACTGTTCCATTTATTTCCTTCTAAGGTTCTCGTAACCGGCTTTTCGCCACTACTAAGACTAATGAGAGATGTTTCTAGCTTCAATCCGTCAGTTGCTGTCCAAACATCCATGTGTAAATATTCCATGTTAGTGACATTTACAGCTGAATTGATTTGATTTCCCTGATAACTTAATTTGTTATATTGAAGCATTTTGTCTCCGTTCAGATCGAATAAAGCCCAGCTACTTCCCTGTCCTGCCTGACCCCAATCTGGGAAATAATCAGTTGACACATTTGTGTATGCACCACTAAAAATTGAAATTACATCAGAAGTACTTCTGCTAGGTGGAGTTGGTGCGGAACTTGGCGGTTGTAATATAGCCGTAACCGCAAAATTTTCGCTATACTCTGTGGTTTTTACACCTCCGCTTTTCGCTACTACCCTAATGGTATATGTTCCTGGGTTTTTATATTTATAGCTCACGGTAGTTCCTATAGTACCCACTAATGGTGCAGCAGTCGCATCTTCACCAAAATAAACATCATAAGCAACTGCGAAATCAGCTGTTGCTGTAACATTAACTTGTTTAGAAATAGATTTGTCATTTGTAATAGTGACTTTTAAATTTTCTGGTGCTCTAAACGAAACCGTTAATTGCTTGGTACTTTCGGTTATTTTTCCAGAAACACCATATGCCACAGTTTTTACCGTGTAGGTTCCTTCCGGATAAACGTGAGTAACGCTCTGCCCAGCTGTAACCCGAGTAGGGTTAGTGCCACCATGACCGAAATAAATATCGTAGGCCCTAGCTCCATCACCATTTGGGGTAATGGTAACTAAACCTGTATTATCCTGGGTAATATTAAAAAAGGGATTCAGATTCGCTGGTGCTTTGGCACTCTCCAGAAAATCGGTATCGCCAAAGTTCTCCTTCTCACAGCTCGAAAGCACGGCAAGCAGGGTAACCAGGCTAAGAATTTTTGTTATCGTTCTCATAATTCTTTGATTCAAATAATTGGATGATTAATTATATCCTGGGTTTTGAGCTAAACCAGAGATATCTACTTCTGCCTGTGGAATAGGGAATAATTCATTCTTATTCACCACAAAGCCGGTAATCTTAGCCGCCGCTTGACCAGTGCGTACCAGGTCGAAGAAGCGATGGCCCTCCATAGCTAATTCCAATCTGCGCTCATCCCAAATCGCCTGGCGAAGTGCTGTTCCGGTAGCAGTAATATCATGGTTATTATCGCCAAAAGCACGTCTGCGAACTCTGTTCAGATATTCCTGAGCTTTCGCATCATTTGGTGTAGTAGCACGGTTATTCGCCTCTGCTGCCATTAATAATACATCGGCAAAACGAATAGCACGGTAGTTATTTCTGTAGTTTAATTCTACTTGGCCCGATGTTTCGGGATCATTTGGGGTGCCTACTCTTGGTAAATACTTTTGATTGTATAAACCCGTGTTTTTATAAGGAGCTACCTTATACGTAATATTAAACGACGGATTCGCGGCTTTGTACGCCTCAATGTCCAAAATGGTTACTGCCTTACGGGTATCGCCAGCAGCATAAGCGGCAGCTAGATTAGCGGTTGGCAAATTCGAGCTCCATCCAGATGCATACGGGCTGGTACCGGTTAAATTACGGATACCGCAAATTTGTACAGCTAAATTTCCTTGTCCTCTGCCCGGATTAGACCAATCGTAGAAAGGGCTTTTGCTTGAATACTGTACTTCAAAAACAGATTCCGGTCCATTTTCACCAGTAGCTAAGAAAATGTCATTAAAATTGGTAACCAAACTAAATGGCCCATTAACCACATTCTCTAACATGGCAGCTGCCAAAGTAAACTTATCTTGATACAGATATACCTTACCCAAAAGTGCCTGAGCAGCAAACTTGGTTGCTCTTCCTTTTTGCGGATTGCTTAAAGGTAAAGCTGCAATTGCTGCAAGCAAGTCTTTCTCAATTTGCTCGTATACCTTTTCTTTGGTAGCCCGTTGAATTTTTTGCGAATCACCAACTGATAAACGTTTGTCTACAAACAAAGGCACACCGCCAAACATTTTTACCAATTCAAAATAGTAGTAGGCTCTTAAAAAATAAACTTCACCATACAAGGCAGCCTTACCCGTAAAATCCAGTTTACCTTTATTCTCCTCTAAATAGTTGGCACGGTTAATTCCTTCATAACACGCTTTCCAAGATTCAGTCAAATAAGAGTTATTAGCCTTAAGCTGATAATCATCAATCTCCTGCAAACCCAATTGATCGGTAGCATTTTCTCCACCTGTAACTGAATTGTCAGAGGCAATATCTCCAATTACAGGGTTGGCCCATAGCCATTGCATAGGAGAATAAACACCAATGGTTAATTTCTGATAATCATCGGCAGTTTTAAAATAACTATCAGCGGTTACCTGATAATCTTCCTTAGGATCGTATTCCACAAATTTTTCGCAACTCAAACTCAAAGATGTTGCTAAGAATAATCCTATTATATAAGTGTACTTTTTCATATCAATTTCTTTAAGTGACTTAGAATTTAACATCGACCCCAAATGACCAAGTACGGGCTTGAGGATAAGATCCACGATCAATACCCGTATCAAAAATTCCTCCTGATATCTCTGGGTCAAAACCTGAGTATTTAGTAAATGTGAATGCATTCTTCACCTGTGCATATAGTCTGATTTTGCTTACGCCCATACGTTTAATAAGGTTTGAAGGAAGCGTATAGCCCAATTGCACATCCTTTATTTTCACAAAAGAACCATCTTCCACATAGCGGTCAGATACCCGATTGTTTTGATTGGCATCAATAAAACTATAGCGTGGGTTACGAGCATCATTCGTGCTACCCTCACCAGTCCAACGAGCCAGCACACCACGATACTTATTGGTCATCGCCAAATTACGCTCGTAGGCACGGTAAATATCGTTACCAATAGAAGCATAAATAAAGGTGTTAAAATCAAAGGCTTTGTAAGTCAGGTTTAAACCCCAACCCATAGTAAAGTCTGGGAACGGATCACCAATTTTGGTTCTATCCAAATCCGATATTTTTCCGTCACCATTAATATCCACAAAACGAATATCACCAGGTACCGCATCTGTTTGCGTAGGTGCAGCAGCAATTTCAGCAATATTCTGGAACAAGCCCATGGTTTTAAATCCATAGAAATATCCAGGAGTAAAGCCTTTCTCAAAACGCGTTACACTTTGATACGGAATACCATAACCACCACCGGTAATTAAACCATTATTGGTTTCGGTAACCTCATTTTGCGCAGTAGTAAAGGTCAGGTTTGAACTCACCTTCCAATTACGACCCAAGGCATTGCTATAACCTAAATTCAGGTCAATACCCTTGGTTTCTGTAGTACCAATGTTAGCAGTAGGTGCTGCAGCAGTACCTAAGTACAAGGATAAGCTTGGAGTAAACAACAAACCACTGATTTTCTTCTCAAAATAATCCGCACTCAGCGAGAACTTATTTTTCATAAATGAAATATCAAAACCAGCATTCAACTGTTCCTGCTTTTCCCAACCCAAATCGTCATTTCTGAACGAAGCAATGGTAGCTCCAATAGAAGTCGGATCGTTACCAAAAGTATAACCCGCATTTTGACCTAAGCCGTAGCTATAAATCTGATTAGATATTCGTTGAAACTGAGGGTTCACATTTTCGTTACCGGTAATACCATAACTACCTCTGATTTTGAAATAATTGATAAACTCAGACTTGAAGAAGTCTTCATCAGAAACAACCCATCCTAATGAACCCGCATAAAAATTCGCGAATTTATTATTGATACCAAACGCAAACGAACCATCTCTTCTTGCAGAGAAAGACAACAAGTATTTATCCTTGTAGTCGTAATCCAATCTAGAGAAGAAAGAAAGGTTTCTACGCTCGTACTGATATGAACCCAGATCTAAACCTGAATCCGCAGCCGTTCCAGTAGCCGACGAAATATCTGCATACTCCCAAGAATTGAAAGGCACATCCTGTCTAGAGCCACTAACCGAATTACCGGTTACTTTAGCCATAGAGAAACCAAACACCGTTTCAAAATTGTGCACATCATTAATCTTGAAATTGTAATTTCCAAAATTCTCAAAAGTGTAATTGTAGTACGAAGTCTTGTACTCATACACACTGTTGTGCGCTCCTGTTTTGGTAGAACCATCAGCATTCAAGGTAGAGTTGATGTGGCCCGAACCATAAAAAGAAAGTGGCGTAAAGCTTTTACCAGTTACATCCACATTGGTGTATCCATAACGGGAAGTAAGTTTTAAATTCTTTAACAACTGGTACTGCAACTCCAACTTTCCGTACAATTTCTTGGTATTTGATTTGTTGTACGTATCCTCCAGTTGAGTTAATGGATTAAAAATTTCAGATAAAATGGTATTACTCACACCATATTTTCCATAAACTCCAGGTACTGTATTGTATACCGGAACCGTAGGATCAAAATTTAACGCATTAGAAATTACACTGTTAATCGAGTTTTCAGGTACACCCGCACCACGTATATTCACAAAACTGGTGTTAGCAATAAATTTCACTTTACTGCTCATATCAAAATTTAAGTTCGCAGTACCATTGTAACGGTCAAAATAAGACTTGTTTTTGCCACCAACAATACCACCCTGGCCAAGGTATCCTCCAGAAATAAAATAACCCATATTTCCGCTTCCACCCTTTGCAGTTAGCGTTTGAGAACTAATAGGCGCATTTTTAAAAATTTGATCTTGCCAGTTCGTTCCTTTTCCAAGAACAGAAAGATCAGGGAAAATAACCGCACCACCAGAAGCCACACTACCCTCGTTTACAATGGCAGCATACTCGGTAGCATTCAAAACACCAATGGTGCTCATTACTTGTTGTGTACCGTAGTTAGCCCCGTAGCTTATTTCAGTTTGCTGATTCTTTTTCCCACTCTTCGTAGTGATAACGATAACACCATTACCACCCTTAACACCGTAAATAGCGGTAGTTGCAGCATCCTTTAAAACGTTAACCGATTCAATATCTGCCGCATTAATAGAGTTCAGGTCATCCAAACTTTGGATAGAACCATCCACAATAACCACAGGATCTGTACCGGTATAAGAAGGAATACCCCTGATCAATACCGTAGGTTTAGCACCTGGCGATCCCGGAGAAATAACCGTTACCCCCGAAGCTCTACCCTGTAAAGCATCTTCGGCACGTACCGGTCTCAATTTCTCAATGTCTTCACCCTTAACCGTTGAAATGGCCCCAGAAACCTTGGTAATTTTTTGTGTGCCATAACCCAATACCACTACCTCATCCATCACGTTAGCAAAATCACTTAAAATAACTTCAATGTTTCCGGCACTTGCAACCGTATAGCGATAGGGCTGCATACCTGTGTACGTGAAGCTCAGCGTACTGCCCTTAGCTGCGCTGATAGAAAATTTACCATTTGCATCGGTTTGCAGGACAGTCGAAGTCCCGACAATGCTAACTGTTGCACCCGGTAGGGGTTCTGATGTAGACTTACTTTTAACCACACCCGAAACCGTCAGAGTTTGAGCAGCCAGGTTAGTGCCATAAAAAGCAAAAAGTAAGCTAATACAAAACAACTTGAATGTAAGTTTCATATTGTACTTGTTTTTGGTGTAATAAAATGTGTGTTAATTAGTAAAAATTTATAATTGGTTAAATCAAAAATCAGCATAAGCACTACATCATCACAAATAAAGTACTACATCAATACTACATCAATTGATTTAAATACCTGATTTTTAGTGTAGTTTTATACTACAACACTACATCTAAAAATTTTGAATACTTACACAAACAAGTAAATTTGAGTAGATATGAAAAAATTACTGCTGATTATTTTACTTCCACTACAACTGTTCGGGCAAAACACCATTGGCCTACCCGAAATTGTAAACTATCCTAAAGACTGGTACAAGGCCGGACTCCAAAACTGGGATATTAAACAAGATCAGCAAGGTATAATCTATTTTGCCAATAACGAAGGAATGCTCACATTCGACGGAAATTATTGGAACCTATTCCCATTACCCAATAAAACAATCGTCCGATCGCTCGAGATCAGTAGAGACGGAAAAATATATGTAGGTGGTCAGGATGAACTCGGTTATTTTTTACCCGATAATCGTGGAGTGCTCAAATACCACAATCTTGTCAACACCATAGATCCGAAAGACCGCTCATTTGGCGATGTCTGGGATATCGTATCCTTCAAAAACCACGTATTCTTCCGAACAAACAACAAACTGTTCAAACTCACCAACAACAAAATACAAACCTACAATCCCCAATCAGAATGGACTTTTTTGGGTAAATCGGGCGAAACCCTGCTCGCACACGATAACAATACCGGACTCAAGCAATTCGAAGATAACGCCTGGCTACCAATCAATAATCAGGCGGCACTGCCCAAAACAGCAATACCCACAGCATGTTTGGCCATAACTAACGAAAACATCCTAATCACAACCCTAAAACACGGTTTATTTATATTAAAACCAACCGGAATTTCTCCATTTGCAACCCAACAAAAAAGTCTTTTTCAAAACGAACGAATTTATTCGGCCGCCAAAATCAACCAAAAACACCTGGCAATAGCAACTAGTAATGGTGGACTTTACATTTTAAATACAGCCGGAGATATCATTCAAACATTCTCCAAAAAAGAGGGATTACAAAACAACAACATCCTCAGTGTGTATACCGATCATCAAAAAAATTTGTGGTTAGGTATGGATACCGGAATCGACTTTGTAGCCTACGATAGTGCCATCAAGCAAATCAACCCCTTCTTACTAGACGCATCCGGATATACCGCCATGGTATATCAAAATAAGCTCTGGCTCGGTACATCCAATGGTCTCTACAACGTTCCGCTGCAAAACCTCAACGATATTAGCTTTACCAGAGGCAATTTTACAACAGTTAACAATACCAAAGGCCAAACTTGGGGTTTAGCAAAAATCAACAATCAATTGTTACTCGGGCATCATGAAGGTGCATTTATCCTACAAAACAACCAGGCAAAACAACTAGCAGGCAACAGCGGCTATTGGAACTTTATAGCGCAATCAAACACCAAACCTAGTAATCAAATAGTAGCAGGAACCTACACTGGTTTAGCCCTGTTCAATACTTCAAAAGGCCTGCCTCAGTTTCAGCAAAACATACCAGGATTTAAAGAATCGTCCCGATTTTTAACTACAGATTCAGAAGGCCGAATTTGGGTATCACACCCCTACCATGGCGTATACAAAATCGAAAAAAATAAATTCGGAACATACACAAGCAAAAGCTACGGTAAAAAAGAAGGCCTACCATCTACCGTTAATAATCACGTTTACAAAATAAACAACGAAATAGTAGTGGCAACCGAAGCAGGTATCTACAACTACCAAGCAGCCAAAGATCAGTTTAATTTAGCCGAATATTACACCAAACTGCTAGGTAATAAAAGCATACGTTACCTCAAAGAAGACGATTACGGCAACATCTGGTTCGTACAAGAAAAAGCAATTGGTGTAATCGATAAATCAGGCGCAAAACCACAAGTGCTCTATTTTCCCGAATTAACCAATAAACTCCTCAGCGGATTCGAATTGATCTACCCAATCAACCTGCAAAACATCATACTATCAGGCGAAAAAGGATTCTTCAATGTCAACTTCCAAAAATACAAAGCCAATATTCCAAAACTAAGCGTACAAATACGGCGGGTATTCATTAGCAACCAAAAAGACAGTACCATATTCGGCGGATATTACCGCTCACTAACCACCAAACAAGAACAAACCGAAGAAGATATACTTGAAATTCCAAGTCATTGGAAAACCGTGCGTTTTGAATTCTCATCAACAATATTCAACAACAAATCCATACTCGAATATTCCTACCGACTAAAAGGATTAACCAAAGAATGGTCTGAATGGACAAAACGAACAGAAAAAGAATTTACCACCCTGCCTGCAAAATCCTACACATTCGAAGTAAAAGTCAGAAATAATTTAGGCAACGAGTCGCCCATTGCCGCTTACAGTTTTGAGGTATTGCCACCATGGTACCTTACCCTATGGATGAAATTCATTTATGCAGCCGCATTTTTTGCAGGAATTGTATTCTTACACCGTTGGTACAAACGCAAATTGCGCATACAACAAGCCCGGCACGAAGAAGAACAACAAAAACTAAAATATATTCACGATCTGGAATTAAGCAAAAGCGAGAACGAACTCGTGCTACTCAGAAACCAAAAACTAGAAGCAGAAATAAACCTGATGAACTCCGAGCTAGCCTCATCAGCCATGCACCTCGTGAAAAAAGGAGAGCTACTCACAAAAAGTAAAGAAGAGCTCAGCAAAGTGTTACGCGTAGTCGAACACCCTGAGGCAATTTCAGAACTCAAAAAAATGATGCGAAACCTAAACGAGGACGAAAAAATGGATAAAGAGTGGGAAAACTTCTCCAGACATTTTGATAAAGTACATAGCGATTTCCTTTCCGCATTAAAAACAAAATACCCTTCCATCACGCAAAACGAATTAAAACTGTGTGCTTACCTCCGAATGAATTTATCTACCAAAGAAATTGCACAATTAACCAGCATTTCTGTAAGAGGTGTAGAAATTAGCCGCTACCGGCTCCGTAAAAAACTGCAAATACCTAGCGAAACAAACCTAGTTGACTACCTGATCACGTTCCAATTTTAAGCAGAAACAGAAACAAAATGTGCTAAACTCAACACAAATGTTCCGCTCTTTCGCACAATTAATCTGCAATTCCACCTTCCAACCCCGATAATTTGCATAAGTAGCCCGCACAAACACATCCGTACTCCGCAAAGAAGCACACCAAATCCGCATATTTACCTGCCTGTTTCACTAATTCCAATACTTAACCCGCTATTTCACATACCCTGTGCGCACAACCGCATACCACATCCGCACAGTCGCACCTGTAAAAGGCACACCCGCACAATAAGGAAGCACATTGCAACGTTTAAAACTAAAATCGACAAAACAGTTATGATAAAGCTCAATTTAGGCCCGCTTTTTGAAGCCCGCGGCATCGAAAAACCCTACAGCTACCTGCTAAAGAAAGGTATTCCACGTCATACCGTCCAACGCATCCTGAGCGGAGAGCATACCCACCTGCACTTTCGCCATGTAGAATTGCTCTGCAAAGCACTCAACTGCAGCCCCAACGATCTGTTCATCTACATCCCCAACAAAGAAGAACAACTACCCGAAAACCACCCGCTGCATCAGCTCAAAAAAGAAAGCGTCGGCTTCAATTGGTTGCAAAACACCGCCAATCTGCCCATAAACCAGCTCCAACAACTCATTGTACAAATCAAAACGCAGCTCGATCAAAGCCCGGAGCAACACCGCTAAAAAATGCAGCCGTATTCGTAAATACCGATCAAGCTTAGTATTTTTACCATGCTAAAGACCTAAAGCACATTATGTTTTTTCAACCCTTCGGTAAATACATCCTCCTACTAAAAGCCGTGTTTCGGCGTCCGGAAAAATGGAGCATTTACCGTAAAGAAATTCTAAAAGAAATGGTGGCAATTGGCGTAGGTTCGCTAGGCATCATCACCATCATTTCCGTGTTTTTAGGCGCCGTAACCACCGTACAAACCGCCTTCCAATTGGTGAGCAACCTGGTACCCCGTTCAGTAATCGGCACCATCGTCCGCGATTCATCCATACTCGAACTCAGCCCCACCATCTCAGCCATTGTGCTGGCCGGTAAAGTGGGTTCAAGCGTAGCCTCACAAATAGGCACCATGCGGGTAACCGAACAAATAGATGCCCTCGAAATAATGGGTATCAACTCACCCGGATACCTTATTCTGCCCAAAATTATTGGTGCAGTAACCATGGTTCCCCTACTCGTTATCATATCCATTGCATTAAGTATTACCGGGGGCTACTTTGCAGGAAGTTTATCTGGAGCAGTAACCGCACAAGATTACATTTACGGCATCACCACCGATTTCATCCCCTTCACCTTTACCGTGTGTATGGTTAAATCGGTCATGTTTGCCTTCATCATTACCACCATATCTGCCTACCAAGGATACTATACCAGAGGTGGAGCCTTAGAAGTGGGTATTTCCAGCACACGTGGCGTAGTAATTAGCTGCATCATGATACTCTGTGCCGATTACATCATCGCCCAATTGCTCTTATGATAGAAATCAAGAATATCCATAAAGCCTTTGGAGATCATCAGGTCATAAATGGCGTGACTGCCGAATTCCATCCCGGCATTACCAACCTCATTATTGGCGGATCCGGATCCGGAAAAACCGTATTGCTCAAATGCATGGTAGGCTTACACGAACCAGATCAGGGAAATGTATTATATGATGGCAGAGACTTTACCCGCATGAATTTCGAAGAGCGTATTGCCATTCGTAAGGAAATAGGCATGCTCTTTCAAGGCTCAGCCCTGTTCGATTCCATGACCGTAGAAGAAAACATCCTCTTTCCGCTAAACATGTTTACCAACCAAAGCGCTGCCGAAAAACTAGAGCGAGCCAACTTTTGTTTAGAACGCGTAAACCTAGCCGGGAAGAACCACCTCTACCCTTCCGAATTATCGGGCGGAATGAAAAAACGCGTAGGTATTGCACGAGCTATCGCGATGAATCCGAAATATTTGTTTTGCGATGAGCCCAACTCAGGTCTCGACCCGCGAACATCCATCGTTATCGACGAACTCATTGCCGAAATTACCGACGAATACCAAATTACCACCATCGTGGTAACCCACGACATGAACTCGGTAATGGGCATTGGCGAAAAAATCTTGTACCTCCACCAAGGCAAAAAATGGTGGGAAGGATCTAATGAAGAAATCCTATCGGCTACCAACAAGGAACTCAACGATTTTATTTTCGCTAGTAAATTCATGAAGGCCCTAAAAAAATAGTGAACACCCAAAGAAACTTTAACTAAAACGATGATCGATTTACTCAGCCCCAGCCATTGGAAAGACTATGAATTATTAGATTGTGGCGATTTTGAAAAGCTGGAGCGCTTTGGCGAACTCATCCTCATCCGCCCGGAACCCCAGGCCGTATGGAAAAAACTATGGAGCGAAATCGAATGGACCAAATTACACCACATCCGTTTCAAGGGTCGTTCGGCAACTTCCGGCGACTGGATTAAGAAAAATCCAAAAACCGCAGACCGCTGGCAAATCAATTACCAAAATAAAGACATCAACATCAAATTCCGCTTAGGCTTAACCTCCTTTAAACACGTAGGTATTTTCCCGGAGCAAGCCGTAAACTGGGATTTTATTGCCGAACACATCAAACAATTTAAAACCCCAGAACCTAAAGTACTCAACCTCTTTGCCTATACCGGAGGAGCATCCTTAGCTGCCAAAGCAGCAGGTGCCGACACTACCCACGTAGATTCGATAAAACAAGTGGTAACCTGGGCCAATGAAAATCAGGAACTTTCGGGCATTAAAGACATCCGTTGGGTAGTGGAAGATGCACTCAAATTTGTGAAACGAGAAATCAAACGCGGTAAAAAATACAACGGAATCATACTCGATCCGCCAGCCTATGGCCATGGCCCTAACGGCGAAAAGTGGAAACTCGAAGACCACATACAAGAAATGATGCAAGATGTGGTACAACTCTTAGACGAAAAAGAACACTTCCTCATTCTCAATGCTTACTCCATGGGCTTTTCATCGGTCATCATCGAAAACCTGATCAAAAGTTCCTTTCCAAAAGTAAGCAACCTCAACTGTGGCGAACTGTATTTACAAGCTAAAAGTGGTTGTAAATTACCATTAGGCGTTTTTGGCCGGTTTTTCAAACAGCGGTAGATTTTAAAAATTCCGAAAAGCTAAGTACCTTCATAAAAGCTCCAAAAGCGAAATTCAACCAAAACGATGTACCTGAAAAAACTCATCCCGATCTTACTTAGTGGCAGCGTTGTACTGAGCAGCTGTGGCAACACCAACGGCACTGCGAAAAGCAGTGCAGCCGATAGCCTCAATGCCAAACGGGCAGCCACCTATGCTCCTGTAGATACGCTAGCCTATCAGCAAAAAATCAAATACCTGGCCAATGGCGATACTACCGGTAAATGGCCGGTAAAGAAACAACCCTATCCACTGCCGGGCGCAATACTTCCGTTTAAACGAATTGTAGCCTACTACGGCAATTTGTATTCGGTACGCATGGGCATATTGGGCGAATTGCCGCCTAAACAAATGCTGGCCAAGTTAGATCAAGAAGTAAAACACTGGGAAAAAGCCGATCCGAAAACACCGGTGCAACCAGCCTTGCATTACATTGCCGTGGTGGCACAAGGCGATGGCGGTAAAGATGGTAAATACCGTTTCCGCATGCCCGACAAACAAATAGACTCCGTACTGAGCATTGCCAAAATGCGGAATGCTATTGTATTCTTAGACATTCAGGTAGCACTAAGCGATATCCGCTCAGAATTACCGCTACTTGAGAAATACTTAAAACTACCCAACGTACACCTCGGCATCGATCCCGAGTTTTCGATGAAAACTGGAGCCAAACCCGGTACTAAAATTGGTACTTACGATGCTGCCGATATCAACTATTGCTCTGCTTACCTGACCAAGCTGGTACAAGAGCATGGCTTGCCGCCGAAGGTATTTACCGTTCACCGCTTTACCAAAGGCATGGTAACCAATAGCAAACTCATCAAACTGCATCCGGAAGTACAATTGGTGATGCACATGGATGGCTGGGGAGCACCAGAGCTAAAAAAAGGAACTTACCGCCACTGGATTTACTCGGAGCCAGTTCAGTTTACCGGATTTAAATTGTTTTACAAGAACGATTTGAAAAACCCGCCAAACCGCATGATGACTCCGGAGGAATTACTGAAACTTACGCCTAAACCAAGTTATATTCAATACCAATAATATGGAGACGCTGGTAGTAGGTGGAGGATGTTTTTGGTGTACAGAAGCCGTTTTTCAACGACTAAAGGGTGTACAAAAAGTAGTTTCAGGTTACATGGGCGGGCTATTCCCAAATCCGAGCTACCGCGAAATATGCACCGGCAAAACCGGACATGCCGAAGTTATTTTAGTGGAATTTGATCCCGAACAAATCAGTCTGGAAGAACTCTTGCTGGTGTTTTTCAAAACCCACGACCCTACCACCCTGAACCGCCAGGGAAACGATGTAGGTACGCAATACCGTTCGGTAGTTTTTTATGCCGATGAGGCGCAACGCGAAGCCGCAGAAAAGTTGATTCAACGCTTGGAAAAAGAACAGGTTTTTGATGCGACAATTGTAACTGAATTGAGTCCAGCCAGCGAATTTTATCCGGCAGAAGATTACCACCAAAATTATTTCAACCAGAACGGCTACCAGCCCTACTGCACTTTTGTGATCCAACCGAAACTGGAAAAGTTTACGAAGGAGTTTAAAGACAAAATAACCTTAGAATAATCCCAACTGCCCTTTATCGTCAATCTCCACATCGTCAGGATTGGTGATTTCGAAACCGACAGATTTTACAGGTTTAGTTTCTTCTGATGGACTGCTTTCTACTACTGTTACATCCTTAACAGGTTCTTCAGTTTCTTCAGTCTCTACCGCTGGTGTGCTTGGCTCTGCTTCTACTTCAGGCTCTTCCGCTTTCACAGTTTCTTCAGTTTCAAGCACAGTTTCTTCTGCCTCAATTACAGTTTCTTCAGGTTCTTCACTAATTAAAACAGGAATGTCTTCTTCGGTTTCTTCACTAGGCAGTACGCTTACTTTTTGCACTTCATGAGGACTCAGGCGGTTGCCCATGGCCTTCATCCCTTTTACATCAATCAGTTCGCTGAGGTCTTGCGTTAAGCTTTCAGGCGTTTGAGTTTTACCTTTTAAAATATCAATTTGGACTTTAGGCTGCTTTAAACCTGAAATCAGGATCAGTTTAGAACCGTCTTCCTCAGAAATAATAGCCGTCTTTTTGCCTTCGGTCGTTTTTTCAAATACAAAACGTTTGATGTAATAATTCTTCGATTTACCGTCGAAATGCACCACAGAATACACCTTTTCGGGATTGTGTTTTTCAATAAGGACCAAATTATCATCGAAATGCGTGCTTAAATCAAATCCACACAATTCATAAATACCGTCGGCATTTACACATAAAATTTGATCGTCACCGTCGAACTCACCCAGGTATTTACCCCGACCGTCTACGTTCAAGCGTTTCAATATCTCATCAAACCAAATCTTCCTTCCAGCTAAGGTCGATACGCCTTTGCTCTTCAATACCACTTTCTTAACCGGATATTTGGTTACGGTATTGCCCATAGAGCCACGGCCTTTAACGGCCAGTTCGGCAAAATCGAGATCAAAAGTCAACTTGCGGAGTTTGGAATGTGGTTTAAGTTGAATGTTCACCACTTCAGCTTCCCCGTTCGGGTTAGCCGTAAAGTACAACACTTGCGAACCTTTGGTGCCCTTCGTCAGGTCGTATTCCTTATCGCGAGTTACACCCAATACCGAGAAACGTTTCACATACGACACCCCGCTCTGCCCATCCTTATAAATCAAGTTGTAAACGGTGCGTTCGTCGTTTTTCTTAAACACCTGGGCATGAATAATGTCTTTACCCACAAATACTTTTTCAGCTACTTTGGTTACTGTAAACTTACCATCGGCACGGAAAGCAATAATTTCATCCAAATCAGAGCAATCGCATACAAATTCGTCTTTTCGCAATGAAGTTCCAATAAAACCGTCTTCACGGTTCAAGTACAATTTCACGTTTGCCAATGCCACTTTAGCGGCCTCCACTTTATCAAACAATCGAATTTCGGTTTTACGCTCTCTACCCTCGCCGTACTTGGTCCGTAAACGCTCAAACCAGGCAATGGTGTATTCGGTAAGGTTTTTTAAGTTTTTGTTTACTCCCTTAATCTCTTCCTCCAACGACAACATCAGCTCATCTGCTTTTTTCACATCAAAGCGGGTAATGCTGCTCATCGGTTTATCAATCAGTTTCTTGTAATCTTCCGGAAGAATTTCACGGTAGAACTGCTCTTTGAACGGAGCAAAAAGCTTGTTCAAAACAGAAACTATATTGTCGAAATCGGTCGAATTCTCATAATCCGGATGCTTGTACATCCCTTCCTGAATAAAAATCTTCAGGAGATTACTAAAGAAAATCTTCTCCTTGAGCTCGGCCAGTTTTATCTCCAATTCCTGCTTCAATAGCGCTTTGGTGTTCTTCGTACATTCCACAAGAATGTCGTTCACACTCATGAAATGTGGCTTATCGCCTTTAATTACACAGGTATTTGGCGAAATAGAAACTTCACAATCTGTAAAGGCATACAAAGCATCAATAGTCACATCAGGAGAAATACCCGGTGCCAGGTGCACCATGATCTCTACATCCTTGGCGGTATTGTCTTCAATTTTCTTGATCTTGATTTTACCCTTATCGTTGGCAGCAATAATGCTGTCAATTAAACCGCCGGTAGTTGTGCTAAACGGAATTTCGGTAATGGCCAGGGTTTTCTTATCGCGTTCTACAATTTTAGCTCGTACCCGGATCTTACCACCCCGCTGACCTTCATTGTAAGCTGAGCAGTCTGCTAACCCACCGGTAGGAAAATCGGGCAATAAATTCGGACGATTTCCTCTCAGCACTTCAATCGAACCGTCAATGAGTTCGAGAAAGTTATGCGGCATAATTTTGGTGGCCAAACCCACCGCAATACCATCGGCGCCCTGAGCCAGCAGTAAGGGGAATTTAACCGGCAAGGTTACCGGTTCTTGGTTACGGCCATCGTAGCTGGATTGCCATTCGGTGGTATCTGGATTGAAAACTACATCGAGTGCAAATTTGGACAAACGGGCCTCAATATAACGAGGTGCCGCTGCCGAATCGCCGGTAATCGGATCTCCCCAGTTACCCTGGGTATCAATCAATAAGTTTTTCTGCCCAATTTGAACCATGGCATCGCCAATAGAAGCATCGCCATGCGGATGGTATTTCATGGTATTACCAATCACATTGGCCGCCTTATTGAACCGGCCGTCGTCCATCTCTTTTAAGGAATGTAAAATACGACGTTGAACAGGCTTTAAACCGTCGTGAATATGTGGTACGGCACGGTCTAGGATAACGTAAGAGGCGTAATCCAAAAACCAGTTTTCATACAATCCCGAAAGCGGGATCACATTGTGTAATTGTTCTTGTTCTGAAAGCGGGTCTAATTCTTCACTCATCCTCTTGGGTATTTTACTTCTTTAATCATCCATTAAGCGCTTAGGCTTTCTTCCGCAGCTGCGGCTTCTGCCAAGCGATCTTGTTCCAGGTAATCTACTTCTACGCGTAAATTTTTAATAATGTGCTGTTGTCTGTCGGGGGTATTCTTGCCCATGTAGTATTCCAACAGATTTTTAATGCTTTGTTCTTTGGTCAGCAATACCGGATCCAAACGAATATCTTTTCCAATAAATAAGCCAAATTCTTCGGGTGAGATCTCTCCCAATCCTTTAAAGCGGGTAATTTCTGGCTTGCCGCCCAACTTAGCAATAGCCCGCTGACGCTCTTCGTCGCTGTAGCAATAAATGGTTTCTTTTTTATTTCGTACCCGGAATAAGGGAGTTTGTAAAATAGACAGGTGTCTTGATTTTACCAAATCTGGGAAAAACTGCAAGAAGAAGGTCATCAGCAATAACCGGATGTGCATACCGTCCACATCGGCATCGGTAGCAATCACAATATTGTTGTAACGCAAACCGTCTAAACCGTCTTCAATATTGAGGGCGTGCTGCAATAGGTTAAACTCTTCGTTCTCGTAAACCACTTTTTTAGTCAATCCATAACAGTTTAGGGGTTTACCCTTTAAACTAAATACGGCTTGCGTTTGCACATCTCTGGATTTGGTAATAGAACCACTGGCCGAATCTCCCTCGGTTATGAATAAGGTTGTTTCTTGTTTACGTTCGTGGCTATCGTCAAAATGGATTTTGCAATCGCGTAGTTTACGGTTGTGTAAAGAAGCTTTTTTGGCCCGTTCGTTCGCTAGTTTTTTAATACCGGCAATGTCTTTACGCTCACGTTCCGATTGTAAAATACGCTTGAGCAAGGCATCGGCAGTTTCGGGATGTTTATGCAGGTAATCGTCTAACTCTTTCTTCACGAAATCGTTGATGAACGTACGTACCGAAGGACCATCTGGCCCTACATTCTGAGAACCTAATTTGGTTTTAGTTTGGGATTCGAAAACCGGCTCCTGAACTTTTATGGCTATTGCCGAAACAATGGATGCTCGGATATCTGAAGCATCGAATTCTTTTTTATAGAATTCGCGGATGGTTTTTACAACGGCTTCGCGGAAAGCAGCCTGGTGAGTTCCTCCTTGCGTGGTATGTTGTCCGTTTACGAATGAATAATACTCTTCACCGTATTGTTGACCGTGAGTCATCGCGATCTCGATATCATCACCTTTGAGGTGAATAATGGGATAGCGGATATTCTCGGTATCTGAATTTCGAGTTAAGAGATCGTAAAGTCCGCGTTCTGAGAAATATTTCTGACCATTAAAATTGATACTTAGGCCCGAGTTCAGGAACACGTAGTTCCAGATCATGCTTTCTATAAACTCCGGCAAAAAGCGGTAATTGCGGAAAATACTGTCATCGGGAACAAAGGAAACTGCTGTACCATTACGTTGGGTAGTTTCGGTTTCGGGTAGGTCGTTTACCAGTTCTCCTTTTTCGAACTCTGCCTTCTTGGTTTTGCCATCCCGGTAGGATTGCACTGTAAAAGCAGTAGATAACGCATTCACCGCTTTAGTACCAACCCCGTTTAAACCCACTGATTTTTGAAAGGCTTTTGAATCGTATTTACCACCGGTATTGATTTTAGATACACAGTCAATCACTTTCCCCAACGGGATACCACGACCGTAATCGCGGATAGATACTTTGTGTTCGCTGATGCTGATGTCGATACTTTTTCCGGCCCCCATCACAAATTCATCGATGGAGTTATCTACAATTTCTTTGAGCAAAACGTAAATACCATCGTCGTAGGCCGAACCGTCACCCAGCTTACCAATGTACATACCGGGGCGTAAACGAATATGTTCTTTCCAATCGAGCGACCGGATACTATCTTCACTATAATTCAATTCTTCTGCCATAAATCAGTACTTCTTTCGCAAATCTAATGGATTTAAGGAGTTCTATTGCGGCTAAATTTCCACATGTGTAGAATTCTCTCCTTGAGGCCAAGGTCCATGTCCACTTTTTAGAACAATTTTGCCATCCCACCACTAGCACGGTTTTGCTCAAAAACAATGTTTTAAACAGTTAAAAGGTGATTTTAATGGGGTTTTATCTAGATCTGTTCAATCCTGATTGGTTTTAGTTCAACGCTATTGGTATCAAATTGGCTTAGGTTAATTGAGATCTAACACTAGACGTAAATCCTTTAAAACCTAACACTATGAAAAAGAGCAAAAACCCGGATCTGAAAACGCTTACCGAACCATTCGATCAACTGCTAGTTCAACTCATTTACGATGACCTGAAGAATATTAGATTTCAACAGTTTAAATCACATATTGTTGCAAACCGAAAAAGTAACTCACCCGTTTACAAAAGAAACTAAACTAGATAACGCTAATTTTTGCGAGAAAAAGCTTTGATTATTAACGTTTAAGGGCCTCTTTAGGGGCTCTTTTTTTTATGGGTTAAACTTTTAGATCTTTGCGGCATCTTAAACAAGTACACCCATTAACATGATACAACTCAATAAAAAACTAAATTACCTGTTCATCGTGCTTATTCTTGCTGTTATGGCAAATGCCAGCATAGCTGTGGCTCAGAAAAATAAAAAAGACCTGGTTCAAAGCAGTAAAGCCCCTGCTTCGGTGGGTATTGATGCAAAGTTAAACGAATGGAATTTGGGCGATTTGCAACACAACAAGGCCAGCCAACTCTCTTTTTTAATCGCCAATAACGACTCTACTTTATTCCTGGTTGTGAAAAGTGATAAAGTAGCGGATACCAAACGCTTGTTGGCCGGAGGTATCAGCTTTTCTGTAAATACCAGTGGTCAAAAAAAGGCAAAAGAAACCCTCATTTTCCCGCTTTTTAATCGAAATAACCGTTTGGCTTCCTCCAACAACTCAAAGAAACCTGTTGATCCGGCGCAACGACTAAATGAAGAACTTGCCGGACTGAATGAAATTGGGGTGAATGGATTTGATCAAATTTTAGATGGCAAAATTGCTTTAACTAACGATTACGGAATACGTGCCGCGGCTGGACTCAATGAAGATGGATTTCTTGTTTGTGAGTATGCCTTACCCATGAAATTGTTACAAATGAATGGCTTTAAAAGTGATATTTTTGCTTGCCAAATTAGCGTAAATGGATTGAACCTGATACCCGGAAATGGTACAAACACACCAATGCGAATGTCCGGTAGAACCGGATTTCCAATGATGTCAAATACTGTAGCTGGGTTCGAACCTTCGGAGTTCTGGGTACTCGTTCGACTTTCAAACTAATTGACAATACTGAAGAAACCCCCTTATGAAAAAAATATCTCTTTTAGCTCTGTTTATCGTTTTATGTTCTAAGATCTTTGCACAAAGTAGTTACGAAGTGCAAGGTGTGGTGCGTGATACCGCAGGTCAGAGTGTTATTGCAGCGTCGGTAAAACTAATTGCTGCAAAAGACACCTTATATACCAGAAGCAACGCCGATGGTATATTCGTGTTTAAACTTGTAAAATCTGGTCAATTCAGTATCAATATCACCAGTATTGGTTTCGAAACCGTAAATAGGAAATACCTCTACAACGAAGGCGAAGGAGTGTTAAAACTCGACCCAATTACCATGAAAGCAGCAGCCAAGCAGCTGAATGAGGTGGTAATCTCGGGTACACCAAGTGTTACCGTGAAACAAGATACGGTTGAGTACAGAGCCGCAGACTATAAATTAAAAGAAGATGCACAGGTTGAAGATTTATTAAGAAAGCTGCCTGGTGTTGAGGTTGATCAAAACGGTAATGTAAAGGCACAAGGCAAACAGGTAACTCGTGTACGTGTAAACGGAAAAGATTTTTTTGGTGGTGATGTAAAAACGGCTACTCAACAATTACCGGCTAACCTTATTGATAAAGTACAGATTGTGGACGATTACGGCGATCAGGCTAATTTTACCGGAATTAGAGAGGGTGAACCTGAAAAGATCCTGAATATCCAGATCAGACCCGATAAAAACAGAGGCTATTTTGCCAGAGGTACTTTTGGTGAAGGAACCGAAGGGCGCTATCAAGCCAATTTAACTGCTAACACCTTTAACAACACTCAACAAATTTCGCTTTTGGCTAATTTGAACAATACCAATACCAATTTATTTAGTTTCAATGGTGGTGGCGGTGGTGCCCGTATACAGATTGGTGGCGGTGGCGGCGGCGGAGCGCAAGTTCAAATTAATCGTGGAGGCGGAGGTGGAAATACTGGTGGTGATGGTATTACCAATGTAGGTTCTTTGGGTTTAAACTACCGCGATCAGTGGGGTGCTAAAATAACTTCTTATGGTAATTATAGTTACTCTAACCGGGATAATAGTGTATTGAGAACTACACTTCAGCAAAACGTAAACAGTAGCGGATCTATTTTAAACGACCAAAATAGTGTAAGCAATAGCAATAACATCAATCACCGTTTAAACTGGAATCTGGAGTATAAAATAGATAGTTTGAACACTTTAAAAGTAACGCCTTACTTTAATCTGGCACGTTCCAGTGGAAATAGTAATGCCAACTTCATGTTTTTACAAAACGGCACCACTAAAACTTCTGAAGGCACGAACCTTGGAGACAATTCGTCAGAAACACCAAACTTTGGTGCAGAGCTACTATTTAACCACCGTTTTGCAAAGAAAGGTCGTACAGCATCGGTCAACTTTTCGGTGAACAGAAATATCATCGATCAGAACAATGACGTTGTGAACCAATCGACCAATTACGTAAATGCGAACCCAATTGCCATTTATCAGCGTCAATTGGTAACCAACGATAATAGCAACACGACCACGCGATCGAGCATCTCGTATATCGAGCCAATTGCTCGCAAGCAAAGCTTGGAGATTAACTGGAATTTCTCCTTGGCTGATTACAACAACAACCGAAGAACCTTGGGCACCAATACTGATGGTGGGAACCTAGTACCAATTATTGCGCAAAGCAATGAATTCAACTACTCATTCATGACCAACCGTTTGGCTATGAATTACCGCTTAACGGATAAGAAATACAATTTTGCACTAGGATTGGCAGTTCAGCCTACCTTGCTGACTGGAAATTCAGTAAGTAATCAAACCACTTCAAGAAGAACAGGTTTATACTTTATTCCAGTAGCCAGGTATTCATACAGTTTTTCGAGAACAAAAGAATTTAACGCTACGTATAACGGGCGTAACAACGAACCTTCATTCTCACAAATTCAACCGGTTACAGATTTATCAAACCCTCAGTTTCCAGTGGTGGGTAATCCTAACCTGAAAGCGGAGTTTGTACACTCGATTAACTTCCGATTCAATAATTTCAACTTCGAAAAAGGAGATGTATTGTTTACCAACATCTCTGTAAACTTAAGTCAAGACCGAATTGTTTCGAACACGAAGTTCAACAATAATATCATTGAAACACATTACCTAAACGCCGATGGGTTTTACAGTGTAAACGGTTTCTATACTTGGTCTAAACCTTTGGCTGAACGTAAATACACCCTTTCATTCAATGGTTTTGCCAATTTTACACACAATATCAATTATGTGAATGACGCCCGAAACATTGGTAAAAACTTGATACTGAGCCAGGGAGCAAGTTTCCAGATTAATCCAAAAGAATGGATTGACTTAAGCCCTGGATTCAATTATACCCTCAATCGAATAAACTACAGCTTAACTGGTCAGAACAATACCAAAGTTTCTACTTGGAACTTAACTTTTAACGGTAAGGCCTACATCAGAAAAACGTGGATTTTAGGTGCTGATTTCATAAAAACCATCAACCAAGGTTTTAGTGGCTCACTTGCTGTGAATCCGTTCATCATGAATAGCTATCTGGAAAAACAATTTCTTAAAAACAAAGCTGCCTCATTGCGACTACAGATATTTGATGTTTACAATCAAAATACCAGTGTTTCCAGATCGGTTAATGGAAACAGCATTACCGATACCAGAAGCAATCGTTTAGCACGATATGCCTTGCTTACCTTTAGTTTAAAATTGCAAAAATTCAATGGCCAACAAATGCCATCTAACAATATGCAAATGCCAGGAGGCGGTATGATGATGCGAAGAGAATTTGGCAATTAAATCATTAGCTTCAACAAAAAAGCCCTTTGAAATCAAAGGGCTTTTTTGTTGGGCCTAAAACCAAATTAGCAGGTTTTATTATGATTCGATAAAATAGATAAGTATTTTTATTGACGATGTTTATCTGAATAGATTTTTAAAGGAGAAACACTAGAAGCAAGCATGTCAAAGTCGGTCATCAAAATCGGATTTATTGAAAATAACGAACTGTTATTGGCCAATTACAGAGAGTTTTTTGAAAGCGATCCTCAATTTTCCTGTGTGTTTGCCGTTGGGTCATTTGCCGAGTTAAATCAGCAAAGAGCGATTCATCAACCAGATGTGATTCTGCTTGAGATTAATTTGCCGATAACCAATGGAATAGCTGCATTACCGTTTTTGAAGACAAAGTTCGCCGGTGCGCAACTGATCATAATGACCACTGCTGACAGTGAAGAAAACGTGATAAATTCATTTAAAAACGGAGCAAATGGCTTTTTGACCAAAAACATGTCCTTGGGTGCTGTTAAAGATTCTGTACTAAGCGCTTTTGAAAATGGGGCTGCGCTATCACCAAGTGCTGCTAGAATTTTGATCAACAGTTTTTCGGAAAAACGTCAGCAAATGAATTCGGTTTTGGTTAATCTTACTCCCCGTGAACAAGAAATCGCCAAGTGTATCAAACTCGGGCAGTCGTATAAAGAAATTGCCCAGAACCTATTCATCTCCTCAAGAACGGTGAATCAACACCTGAAACACATCTACCAAAAAACCGGGGTCAAATCCAGATCACAGCTTGCTGCCAAAATGGGAGAATAATCCAGTTTTGGCAAGATTAAACTCATTTACTTTTTTCGTAACTCTTATCGTACCGAATTGGTGATAAAAAGTGCAGAAGCACAACTCGTGCATAACGAAAATTAAAGGGCATCAAAACCAATATAGGTGAGAGCACAATACCGATTAACCACCAAATTTCATTTTCGCCCAAAAACTGTGCTGCAATTATGCCTGTAGTTACCAATTCAGCAACGTTAAACGCATAACTCACATACATGGCTGCCCAAAAAAATCCGGGTTCAATCTCGAAGCGCAATTTGCATTTTGGACAAAACTCATGCATTTCGTCGTACTTAAAGCTGAACAAACTGTGTTTATACATATTGCCTTGACGGCAACGAGGGCATTTGCATTGAACAAGGGCTTGTAATTGACTCATAGAGTTAACCTAAATTTGATGTGTATCGTGTTAATGAGGTAATTTATCTTTTAAAACTCCGTAGGCGTATGTACCAATTACGGCACCAAAAATAATAAGCAGAAAAGCCAAATAACCTTGACCAAGATTGACAAACATAGGACCAGGGCATGCACCGGTTAATGCCCACCCCATACCGAAAATTGTTCCGCCAAAAATTCCTTTTTTCCAACCTTTCTCCTTTTCAGGAATGACGATCACATTGCCATCCACATCTTTAACTTGATATTTTTTGATGAGGTAAATACCTACAATACCGATTGCTACTGCCGTACTGATAATTCCGTACATGTGAAAAGACTGGAAGCGGAACATCTCTTGAATTCGATACCACGAAATTGCCTCAGATTTGCTCATTACAATGCCAAACAACACGCCAGAGACTATAAATTTTAGACTTTTCATGGATTAAAAAATTAAAGGAAAAATGAGGTGAGTCATGGTTAAACCACCAATAAAAAATCCAATTACAGCCACCAATGAAGGCCATTGCAAGCTAGACAAACCGGTAATTGCATGCCCTGAAGTGCAACCTCCGGCATAACGTGATCCAAAACCTACGAGTAAGCCTCCTCCAAGTAACCTTATAAATCGTGCTGGTTGACCTAGTGTTTCCAAACCAAAGAGCTGCATCGGATTCATTTTACCATCAAACTGAATACCCAATGCTTTTAGGTCAGCAACCGTAGTTTCTGCAAGCTGCAATGCTTGTCCATCACTTAAAAAATTAGCCGAAATGTAGCCTCCCAAAACAGAGCCAGCTAAAAACAATAGGTTCCATTGTTGTGATTTCCAGTCGAAATCGAAAAATTTGGTTTTTTTGCCGGCACCGCAAGCTGCACAGATGGTTCTGAAATTCGAAGAAAATCCGAAAGTTTTACCAAAATAAAATAAGGAGAGCATGATGAGTGCAATCATGAGCCCGGAAAAATACCAGGGCCATGGTGCCAAAAGAAAGTCGATCATATAGCTTTTGGGATTATAACATGGTACTTGGGCAAACGTAATCGCTCAGATTAAACTTACCCGATTCTTTAATTGCTTTAAATCCACCTTTCACGTCAATTAGCTTGTCGAAACCACGAGCTTTGAGTATGGAGATGAACACCATAGAGCGGTAGCCGCCGGCACAATGTACGTAATAGGTTTTATCCTTATCAATAGCCGACATGTTATCGTTGATATAATCTAAAGGCAGGTTTTCAGATCCGATGATGTGTTCTGAATAATTTTCGGAAACTTTACGCACATCCAAAATGCGAATTGAAGGGTCTTGAGCCTGACGTTTAGCCAATTCATCCGCATCGATTGATTCAATCGAGTCGACTTCAAAACCAGCTTTTTTCCAAGCCTCTACCCCACCTTTCAAGTAGCCAATGGCATGATCGTAACCTACACGAGCCAAACGCGTTACTACTTCTTCTTCGCGGCCTTCTTCATCAATAATTAATATTTCTTGATTGATATCGGAAATTAAAGCGCCTACCCAAGGGGCAAAACTTCCGTTTAAACCAATGTTGATGGAATTTGGAATAAATCCCTTGGCAAAAGTTTGTGCATCGCGGGTATCAAGTAAAATTGCTCCAGTTTCATTGGCCGCTGCTTCAAATTCTGCCGGACTTAAGGCTCGGGTACCTTTTGCCAACACCTGATCAATGCTTTCGTAACCCATTTTATTTAGGCGTACGTTTTCGGGAAAATAAGCCGGAGGGGGCATTAAACCATCGGTTACTTCTTTTACAAACTCTTCGCGGGTCATGTTGGCACGCAAAGCATAGTTGAATTGCTTCTGGTTACCCAAAGTATCGCTGGTTTCTTTGCTCATGTTTTTACCGCAAGCAGAACCAGCACCATGAGCCGGATACACAATTACCTCATCGGGCAAAGTCATGATCTTTTGGCGTAAAGAATCGAACAAAGTAGCTGCCAACTCTTCTTGAGTAAGGTGAGCTGCTTTTTGTGCCAAATCTGGTCGACCTACATCCCCAATAAACAAAGTATCACCAGAAAACAAGGCTGTTTCTTTACCATTTTCATCCATCAACAAATAACAGGTAGATTCCATGGTATGCCCAGGGGTATGCAACACTTTGATTTTTAGTTCACCCAGGGTAAAGATTTCTTCATCTTTGGCTATATAGGCATCAAAACCGGGATTAGCGGTTGGACCATAAATAATTTTAGCACCAGTGGCTTTGGCTAAATCCAAGTGACCTGAAACGAAATCGGCATGAAAATGCGTCTCAAATACATATTTAATTTGAGCACCATTGGCTTCAGCTTTTTCAATGTAGGGTTTTACTTCGCGAAGCGGATCAATAATGGCCACTTCAGTTCCTGATTGGATGTAATAAGCGCCTTGGGCCAGGCATCCGGTATAAATTTGCTCTATTTTCATGAAGCTGTTGTTATCTGTTTTAAATCTTCTGGACAAATATCAGAAAAGCAGTTATAAAGAATGGTAACTAAAGTCACAAATACATGTACTAAATTTAGCCTTCAAAAAAGGCGGGCATTAATTTGATTTCGTTTCTGTAAAGCAAAATTTTACCCTCATTTTCCAATTGTTTAAGCAACCGAGAAATTACTACTCTGGAGGTGGCTAATTCATCGGCAATGGCATAATGAGAAACCTTGACCACGTTAGACCCGCTCAATCTTTTCTTTTCTTTCAAATAAGCCACCAATCGTTCGTCTAGTTTATGAAACGCAATACTTTCAATAGATTTTAGCAGCTCGATAAACCGTTCGTTGAAACTCCGCATGATGTAGTTTTTCCAACTGGGGTATTTGCACAACCATTCATCTAGTTTATCGTGTGGAATTGCGATCAACTCCACCTGATCTTCGGCCACTGCCTTTACTTCACTTTTTTTAGCTTCCATACAGCAATTGTAAGCCATAGAGCAACTCTCGCTGCTGGAAAGGTAGTACAGTAGAATCTCCTTTCCCTGATCGTCGTGGCGATACACTTTCAGGGTTCCGGATACTACGATCGGCATCATGCGTACATACTTTCCATAATCCATAATGACATCGCCCTCATCAAAACGTTGAGACTGACCAAATTCCTCGATTTCTCGAATGAGGGCCGGCTCAAATAGTTGGCTAATTATACCTAGGTTCATGGATTTGGATATGGAGTTTATAAAAAAACTGCAGATACGAATTTAATCATATTCTGCAGCTTGTTCAATCTTACAAGTCAAAACTAAGGGTCGAGGTAGTTAAGGTTTAGACAAAAAGACTTACCCGCTCCCAAGTACCGCCATTAACCACATTTTTGAAGCCGTTTTGCTCCAAGATATTTTTTGCCATACCGCTACGGTTACCACTACGGCAAAAAACGATGATGTGTTTTTTATCTTTAAACTTACTGATTTGTGTTTGAAGGTTATCTAAAGGAATATTCACCGAACCTTTAACATGACCTCCGGCAAATTCGCCAGGGGTTCTCACGTCAACTAGAAAAGCACCTTCTTCAATTAACTGCTTTAAATCGGCGGTATCGCCGCCATCAAATAAAAAATTTAAGAAACTCATACTGTGTTTTATTTTTTGTCTTTTACAAATAATCCTAATAACAAGGCTCCCATCACGGCACCGTATAACGTACTGTTCAAAGGTTTGGATGTAATGGAACAGCTTCCGCTGGAACAACCAATTTCACGCCAGTACATAAACCCAGCAAGAGCACCTAGTGCTGCGCCAATCAGGTATAGGTAATTTTGTTTAAACCAAACAGCCACGGTATTTGATGTTCTCTACAAAAATTTCAATGTTTTCCATCTTCTTGATGTTTATAACACAAATTTACCGACCAGGAAGGTCTGAAATCGGTAACAAAGGTTACACTAAGAACTAGATAGCTAAAAAATCGACTAAAGGAATAATTCTTTGAAAATGATGTAGATACCCATCACCAAAACAAACCAGCCAAAGGCTTTTTTCAAGGATGATGCATCAATTTTTTGGGCGAGTAATCCACCAACAAAAATCCCACCAACAGCTATACTTGTTATACTCAGCAGCAAAAACCAGTCAATGGGGTAATTCCCAATATCGCCGGTAAACCCAATAAGTGAATTCAAGGCAATAATTAAGAGTGAAGTACCCACTGCCTGTTTCATGGGTAATTGCAAAAGCAACACCAGTACCGGAATAATCAAGAAACCTCCCCCAGCCCCTAAAAAGCCTGTAACCAAACCTATGAAAATGCCGTAAGCAAACAGTTTGAGGTAATTGACTTGGTTAGACTGTTCCTGATTTTCATCTTTTTTAGTTCGGATCATGGCAGTAGAGGCCATTAACATGAGTACAGCAAATAATACCATGGTTGCCGTTGCTCTGGTAAGCACAAAACTACCCAAGTTGAACAATTGCTCAGGAATCTGCGGCACCAGGAACTTTCGGGTTAGAAACACGGTGGCTATGGAGCTGAGTCCAAAAAGCAGGGCGGTCTGAATACTTACCAATCCCTTACGGAAATTGGTATAAGCGCCCACCAAAGCTGTTGTACCCACCACAAAAAGAGAATAAGAAGTGGCCAATGTTGCATCGAGACCTAATACATAAACCAAGATAGGCACCATCAGGATAGATCCGCCTCCGCCAATTAAGCCCAGTGAAATACCGACCAATGCAGCCAAAAAATAGCCTAAAATTTCCATTGTTAACAAATGTACTGTATTGGTTGGCTATTGAAGGTGACTAATGTTACAATATTCGACCAATAAATAGATCTACTATTCAGCAGGTCTACTAAATCAATTCTTTACACCCTGGGCAACGGTATCTTCGTAAAAATCTACTAAACCGGTCTCCACGTTATACATTGCTCCGCAAATACCAACATCACCACTTTGGATCATTTCGCCAAGAATCGGACTACGGCCAATAATCTCTTTTACTGCAAGGTGAACATTGATATCAGCCACATTCTCTACAAATTCTGAGTTTGAAGAGTTACGATTAGAAAGTGTTAAGGTTTCTTGTTTTACGGCAAGCTGTAATTTAGCCAATAATGCGGTTAGATTACCCATTTGGATGTTATCACACGCACCTTTTACCGCACCACATTTCGTATGTCCAAGCACTACGATCATCTTTGAACCTGCAACTTTACAGGCAAACTCCATACTCCCCAAAACATCTTCATTTACAATATTTCCGGCAATACGGACACTGAATATATCACCAAGGCCTTGATCAAAGATCAATTCGGCCGAGGTGCGGCTATCAATACAGCTTAACACCACCGCAAAAGGCCACTGGCCGTCTCGAGTATCGTTAACCTGTTGGAGCAGATTTCTATTAAATTTTAAATTACCCACAAAGCGTTGATTCCCTTCTTTCAAAAATTGAAGCGCCAATTTGGGAGTCAATGAAGCCTGTGATTCTTTATTATGAGTTCTCATGTCGAGATTTCCTTTTAAATTATTAATAAATTAATTCATTGTTGGTACATCCTTAAGTGGTTCACTTACAATGACCGAATGGTATTTCGGAATATAATCTTTGATAGACTGTACATTGTCTGTATTGTTGATTTTATAGCCCGCTTTAAAGCCTAAAGTTTTACATTTAATGTTACGCTGAGAAGCTTGAATTTGTGTGAAATCACGTATTAATTCCAAAACATCATGGTCAATGTAATGGCTATCTTGAGCATCAATTACCACGGTTGAATCTGACGGTAAATGCTCGAGGGTAGTTTTAATACTTGCTTTATTTAAGAAGGAAACCTCTTCAGATAAATGAATCAAAATAATGTCTCCTTCGTGATGTTTTTCTTTATGGAAATAGTAGGAATTCTTATAATTTCCGTAAAGCAAAGCAAAAACACTCACCAATAATCCAATACCTACTCCAGTCAACAAATCGGTAAAAACAATGGCGAGTACTGTGGCTATAAAAGGCACCCATTGGTATTTGCCATAGCCAAACATTTCTTTAAACAGCGAAGGTTTAGCCAGCTTGTAACCCGTAAGGAGTAAAATTGCTGCCAGAGCTGATAAAGGTATTTTATTGAGAAATGCGGGAATCAAGGCTACACAAATTAATAGCAGCAAACCATGGATAATGGTAGACAATTTGGTTTTTGCTTGTGCATTCACATTAGCGGAACTTCTTACAATAACACTAGTAACAGGTAGGCCACCAATTAAACCAGAAGTAATATTTCCGATACCTTGTGCAAACAGTTCTCGGTTGGTAGAAGTGGCTCTTTTATCAGGATCCAGTTTGTCTACTGCTTCAACACAAAGCAAGGTTTCAATAGAGGCTACAATTGCAAGTGTTAAGGCTACTAAATATACCTCCGGATTGGTAATTTGTGAGAAGTCAGGGAAAGTAAAAAATCCTAGAAATTCACTAAAACTACCTGCAATCGGAACTTTTACCATATGATCGCCTGTTACTGCCAAAAAACTTCCAGAATTCAAGAATAACTGATTTAGTAGCACCGCTACCAGTACGGCTATCAATCCACCGGGAATCGCTTTTACCTTTTGTTTTACCGCTGGTCGTTCCCATATCACCAGTATAAAAATCGATACCAATGCGATTAACGTTGCTCCGATATCAATTTTATTCAACGCTTCAAACAGACTTGAAAAAGTATTATTACCATCTACTTGCAAGAACTGCATGTCACCTTCGGCATCTTTATCATACCCCACGGCATGTGGTATTTGTTTCAGAATAATAATTATACCAATTGCTGTCAGCAAGCCTTTGATTACACTTGATGGGATATAATTAGCAATAGAGCCTGCTTTAGCAAAACCAAGCATAACCTGAATAATTCCAGCCAGCACTACCGCCAACAAAAAAGTCTGAAATGACCCTAAAGTAGTGATGGCAGCCAGCACAATAGCCACTAGTCCAGCAGCAGGCCCGCTCACGCTAAGTTGTGAATTACTGAGCAATCCAATAACTACGCCACCCACAATTCCGGCAATTAATCCGGAAAAAAAAGGAGCACCAGATGCCAGAGCAACACCTAAGCATAAAGGCAATGCCACTAAAAAAACTATAACACCAGCAGGAAAATCGCTCTTAAAATGAGCAAGAATATCTTTGTTCATAAAAAATGGTATTAAAAAATTGCAATAAATGACCCTCACAAAGAGGGTAAAAAAAATGGTTCGATGGATTAAACCAATTCTGGTGGCAAATCGGGTAGTTGTAAATGAGCGGAAGGCAAACTACCAATTAATTGATCGATTGGATCATTGAGAATGCTGCTGGTAATAGAAACGGCATCGACCTTGTTCTGAAACTTCTCTTTCAGATCTTCGTTCAAGTCATTCTTATCGTCCGTACTTTTTTCACCAGTTTTTTTGGGTTCGAGCTCAACAAAAACACTATACGCAGTATTGTAATTTCTCCAAAAATCAGCAGTAATGACCACCGAGAAGGAAAAAATTATCGAACAGGCTATAGGTACTAAGAGCATTCTTTTCACATTACAAAAATAGTTTTCTCAGTGGTTCTGAGAAATATTAATCACAATGTAAGTATAAAAAGAATTAATCTGTTGATTTTTATGATTGTGCAGCCCGCTCTAAACGATCGTTGATGCTACGGCCCAAGCCAGTATCCGGTAAACGTTCTGCAATAATTAAGTCTAAATTGGCTTGATCTAATCGATGGAGCGCTGCGTAGAGTTGATTCGCTGCTTCTTCCATATCTGCCTGAACAGACAAGTATTCTGTACAGGTAACCTCTTTGTAGTTTGGCGTTGAACCAAAACTAAGTACACCTAGTTTCTTTCCTTCAAATTTTTTCAAAGCATTGGCTAAGTCTTCCACCAAAACCAGTCGGGTTTTTGGTGAATAATGCTTAGAAAGCATACCCGGTGCCTCTGGTGCTACATTGTTTCGATTTTTTATAGTGACTGGACCAATTAGTCTTTCGATTTCTTCTAAAGGCAGCGATCCATGACGGTACAAAACCGGAACTTCGTCCTCAAATCCGATTATGGTGGATTCGATACCCCTTTGGCATTCGCCCCCATCTAAAATAAGAGGTAGCAGATCGTTAAAATAGTATTCTACGTGGGCAGCAGAAGTAGGGCTGATGGTACTAAATGGATTGGCACTGGGGGCAGCCAACGGAAAATTGAGCTTTTGGAGCAGCGCTAAAGCCAAAGGATGGGCAGGCACCCTTAGTGCAACTGATTGTTTGCCTGCGGTAATCCAGTCTGGAATTTGTGACTGCTTTTGTACTACTAGCGTAAGCGGACCAGGCCAGAATACCTCAGCCAGTTGATACGCTTTAGATGGGATATTACAAGCCATCAAATCCAACTGATCTATCCCTTTTATATGTACAATCAAAGGGTTGAATAATGGCCTTTTTTTAACCTCATAGATTCGTTTTATGGCCTGTTCAGAAAAAATATTACCTGCTAATCCGTATACAGTTTCCGTGGGTAAACCGATAATTCCATCAGCCTCGAGTATCTCCTTAGCTTTATCTAGGTCCTTGCTTATCATCTCAGTTTAATAGGCCTGCACTCCACTGCAAAGCGTAAATGGTTTTATAATATTTTGCTTTAAGCTCAATTAACTTTTCCTGAGCTTCGAGTGCTTTGGTTTCTCTGGCATTGATCAAAAACATCGAACTTTCACCATTAAAAAATCTGGTTTCTTCAGCCTTTACCAATTCCATGTAGTTTGCGTAATTGACGCTTTGCAGGCTGGTTTGATTTTTTAAGTTCAAGAATTCGTTAAAATACGATTGCACTTTTAATTGGACTTTTAATCGGCTTTGATCCAAATCAAGCCTAGTTTCCTGTAATTTTAAATTGGCTTCTTTGTAGGCCCCACGTCCTTGCGAAAAACGCAAAGGAATAGCCATTTTTAATCCATATTGGAAGTTATTTTCAAATAAATTAGTAAATCCAGTGCTTGGGAACCACTGGGTACCTTTTGCTAAGTGGTTGTAGGTTAAATCAATTTTTGGGAGTAAGTCCTGGAACTTTAACCTTTTATCAATCACCAAGGATTCAATTTTATAATTGTATTGTCTCAAATCGGGATGATTTTTTTCAGCGGCATCCATCAAATCGTTCAAAACCAAATTGAAATTCTGAATATTCAATTCATTTTCCCAACCTTCCTGCGGAGTTACCTGCTCAGGAAGCCCGTATGGATCACCATTTGCTTTCCACAAATAAGCAGAAAGCTGAAGGCCTGAATTTTGAAAATCGAGTAAACGTTGATTTCGCTCAAATTTAAAACTATTGAGTTGTGCAAGAGCCTCAACTGTATCAATAGCAGGCCGTTCACCCAATAAAAAGGCTTGTTTAACTAGATTGAATCGCTTCTCATTTACTTCAACCACATTTTTGAGAATAACCAAACTTTGATGCGCTTTAACCCATTGCCAGTAGGCGTCCATCGCTTCCATCAATAAATTATTGATTACCGACTCTTGAGCAACTTTGGCTAGGCTATTCATGACTTTTGCCTGTTGCAGGGCTGCTCTACGTTTGTCAATAAGTAAGTTCTTAGCCAAGGGTAGGCTAATGCCCAGATAGCTAGATTGCCCGCTAGTTTGTGTTGGATCTAGTCGGCTTCCTGTCAGATTTTCTAAACCGCTCGAAATCTCAATACCGTACCAAGTTGGTATACTGATTTCTGGCGAATTGTAATCGTAATAATTCAAACCATTAACGGTTTTTTGGGTCGTATAATTGCTGATTATTGGATCGAATGCTGCACGGGCTTGTGTAATTTCGGCTTTTCTCTTGGCAATCGAAATTGTTGTTTGCTTCACAACCGGATGGTAAGCTCTAACAATGGCCAAAACCTGTTCAGCATTGAGTGTAATGAGCGAATCTTGTGCCTGAAGTTTTACCGAAAAACAAGTCAGTAATAGTAAAAAGATACTTCTGAACTTCATTACTTTTTAGCTTTTGTTGGCGCAGTATCTTTACTAACTTCATTTTTAACCTGATAAAAATCAGGAGGGAAGCCATTTATATTTCGCCACAATTCGTACCAAATGGGCACGTCTTTGAGCAAAACGATGCCCTGGGCACCACTGCCAATTTTTAATTGCGGAGGCCAAGGTTTTTCGGCTTTATCTTCCACCACCAAAATTCTGAACAAACCATTTGGGCTGATGGTATTTTCGTAGGCAATGATTTTAGCTCCAAAGGTTCCGTAGCTGGCATTTGGCCAACCGCTGAATACGATTGCAGGAAAACCGTCGAACATAAATCGTACAGGCTGACCTACACTAACAAGTGGCAAGTCGACCGGACGAACAAACATTTCAACGGCATAGTTTTTAACCTGAGGTACGATAATGGTAATTCGCTCTCCTTCTTTCAATACTTCACCAATCCCGCCTTTGTTTGCTTGTACAATCTGTCCATCTTGTGGTGCCAAAATAATGTACATCCCATTTCGAATGATGTAATTACTCAACTGGTTTTCCAGTTTGGCAACTTCACTCTGTCCGCTAGCCACCTGACTGAGGGTTTGGTACCGATCGCCTTCTGCCTTACTTATTTTTTCGGTATATTCTTGCTCAATACTGTTTCGTTCAATTTTCGTATTTAAAACCTCTTGCTGCGTTTGCGCCAACTTATTTTCAGCGATTACTTTCTTTGCCAATGCGTTTTGGAAAGCGATGTTTCGTTGTTGCAATTGCGTTTGAGAAACTAAACCCTTATCAAACATCAATTGCTGGCGTTCGTATTGATCTTTGGCAAGTTTGAATTCATTGTTGGTAGCCGTAATTTCAGCGGCTTCGGCTATCAGTTTATTATCCAACTGAATCAGTTTATTATTCAGTTGTTCCAATTTCAAATCCCTGGCTTGTTTCAAAGCCTCAATCTGAGAACCGGTAGCAGCAATTTTACCTTCGTAAAAACTGATGGATCCTTTTTTGGCTTGCAACTGCTCTTGAGTTCGACCAACCAATTTTGGATCGAGATAGTCTTCTTTAATTTCTGAAATTTGAAGTAGCGTATCTCCCTTTTTTACATAATCGCCTTCTTTTACCCACCATTTAACAATTCGGCCGGGAATTGGAGAATGAATATCTTGTGGACGTTGATCCTGATAAAGTGTTGTAATCACTCCTTTGGCTTTGATATTTTGTGTCCAAGGCAAAAAGAGGATAATGAGTAAAAAACCGATGATCCCGAAAAACCAGTACTTAACATTACTGTTTTTATCTATCAAATAGATTTGTTCGAATGATTTGAATGAAAATTGCTTCTTGGAGTTTTTCATAGTTAGTTTTTTGTAACAAAATTTGCCGAACCATTCGTTAGTACAATTTGTGCATCACATTTACGGGCAAAATCCTCATCCTGAGTAGTGATAACAAGCGTAGTATGCGGAAGATTATTGAGCAAATACTGCTTAATTTTTGCTTCAACATCTGGCTCCAAGCCTCCCCATGGATCCTCCAGCAATACCAACTTTGGTTGATTAGCAAAAGCTCTCAGTAATAAAATATACTTTACCAATTTACTTGGCATCTTTTTTCCGCTGGGATCAAGCTGGGTATTGAAGCCACCAGGAAGCTGGTTTAAAAAATGAGCTATACCAAGTCCCTCAGCTACATCCATTACATACTCCTGTTCAATTTCTTCTCTTCCCATCGAAATATTTTCCCAAACAGTACCCATAAAAATGTCTTGCTGATTTAAGAAAATTCCAACTTGAGTTCTTAAGCTTTCTAGCTGATAGGAATTGATTGGTAGTTTATTTAAGAGAAGTGAGCCGTCAAAATCGGCATAATTACCACTCAGTACTTTTAGTAGCGTAGATTTTCCAGAACCCTCAGCTGTTCTTACACAAACGGTACTATTAGATTTGATCTGAAAATTCAAATCGCGAAGCACTTTTTTTGCATTGGGATAACTAAAACTGAAATCTTTAAATTGAATTTCTAGCCCTTCCCCATGTGCATTCAACATTACTTCTCCTTCTTTTTCAAGCGGACTTTCAGAAATAACGGCTAGTTTTTCAAGGCCCGTAACCACGTCGTAAACACTGTCTAAGCTTCCGATTAATTTTTCTACTGCGCCTATTACCGTAAAAATCACGATTTCTGCAGCAATAAACTCTCCAATGTTTAACTGCTGATTAACCAAAAGATAAGTTCCGGCTGTTAACATTACCGTGGTAATTGCCACCTTAAAAAACACGAGTGTTTGGTACTGCACCAACAACACCTTAAAATGCGTTGTTCGGGCTTTCAAATAACCAGATACGCGTTCATCGGTTTTCTTTAAATTAAGGTGCGTACCCTGACTAAATTTGAAGGATTTAATAACACGTGCAATTTCGGTGAGCCATTCCACTACGGCATATTTATAGGTGCTTTCTGTCAAACTGCTGGCTAATCCGCTTGTTGCAGTAAGCTTAAGTATCAGCCATAAAACCAAGATGAGTAGCAAGCCAAAAACAATAAATACCGGATGATAGAGCGATAACAATAACAAGCCGAATAAGATTTGGATGCTTGCCGCAGGTACATCCAATAACAATTTGGATAAGCCTTTCTGAACATTCAGCGTATCAAAAAAATAATTTACCTTTTCGGGGAGATAGTGGTTATCCATCTTAATCAGGTCGAAACGGGGTACTTTCTCCGCAAAATCAAATGCATTACGCGTGAAAATGCGTTGTTGAATTTTCTCGATGATTTTCATCTGATTGATTTGCATCATACCCACCGAAAAAACTCCGATAACCACCAGTACAATTAAAATGTAGATAGAAGTAACCATCGAAGCTCCCAACACAAAACTGATGATAGCCTGTATCCCTATCGGCACACTCAATTGAAGTAAACCGCTAAGAATCGCATAAAAATATACCGCTCCAATTTCTTTTCTGTCTAACAGAATCAGCTGCCATAAACGGTTAAAAGCTCCCATAGTCATCCTAAATATTTGCTGCAAATATATTTTGCATATCAAATAGTAATAGTAATACTATTGTCATTAATTGTAATACTATATTATGTATGTTTGTAAAAACAGAAATTTGAGGAATTATTATTCGAAATGGATATCCAGGTAAGTTTTAAAATCAACGAAAAACTGTTTCTAAAAGATCCGGAAAGCACCGAATTGGGTAAGTCGATCGTAAAAAATGCCATCGATCTGATCTTCGAAATGGGCTATGAGCAATTTACTTTCAAAAAGTTAGCCAATTATATTCAAACCACAGAGGCTACGGTTTACCGGTATTTTGAAAATAAACATCGTTTGTTACTGTATATTCTCAATTGGTATTGGAGCTATATGGAATACCTGGTTTTGGAAAAACTGGGGAAAGAAGCTACCCCAGAGCAGCAATTAAAAACAATCATTCATTTATTAACGCACGAATTACCGGAAAGCTCGGGTACACTAGACTACAACAAAAAATTTCTGAATGCCATTGCCATTGCCGAAGGCCGTAAAGTATATTTTGTTAAAGAGGTAGATGAGATTAATCAACTGGAGGTATTCAAGCCCTTAAAAGAACTGTGTGCACAGATTGCTCTGGTGATTAGCAGGTACAATTCGAACTACAGCTATCCATATTCACTAAGCAGCACCATGATCGAAACTGCCCACGATCAACAGTTTTTCAGTGAGCACCTTCCCCGCCTAACTGATATTAAAAAAAGCAACCAACAGGAGTTTACCGCTAACTTTTTAGAAGAATTGGTATTTAAAGTCTTGAATTAAAATAGAAAAGCTCACCTTTCGGTGAGCTTTTGATTTGGTGGAGGATAATCCCGATTTATCGGGAAACCGATGACCTTCCCGAAAGCCTTCGGGACGCTCTATAGTATTGACTCGATAAATTTCCGAGATTTCTTGCGCTTGATTTCAGATTCTCGTTGCATTGCTGTTGCTCTAGTTGGATACTCTTCTAAATAAACAATCCGCCAATCATTTGCTTTCTAAGTTGAATTTGACTGCTGACGATTATGTCCTTCCAGCCGCTTTTCTACATTCTGACTGTGACCAATGTAAAATTGATCAAGTTGAGAAGAGTATAGAATATACACGGTAAAAGACATACAGAAAGAACGCAAGATTAGTTCTGTATGACATGTGGAATAAAAAAAAGCCTCATTTTGAGGCTTTTTAGTGGAGGATAACGGAGTCGAACCGATGACCTCTTGCATGCCATGCAAGCGCTCTAGCCAGCTGAGCTAATCCCCCGTTTTGGATTGCAATTTTCAGCATTTAATTTGAATTGCGCAAATATTTCTGAATAAGTGCAGCAGTCCGCTCAGAAGCACCAGCCGGACCCACCTTTTGTGCTAGCTCCTTATAATTCACCAGCATTTGTTTTCTTGATTCTGAGTTATTTATAATCAGTTTCAACTCATCAGCTATTTGATCTGGATTCGCTTCCTCTTGAATCAATTCCCTAACCACTTCACGATCCATAATTAGATTAACTAAAGAAATAAAGCGGATTTTAACCAGCAACCGGGCAATAGCAACCGAAATTTTGCTACCGCGATAGAGCACCACCTGCGGACAATTCAACAAGGCGGTTTCCAATGTAGCCGTACCGGAGGTCACCAAGGCAGCTTGTGCGTTTTTTAGCAAATCGTAAGTGGCATTGAAAACGATCGGCAATTTTCTATCGGCCAGGTAAGGCGCATAATCATCTGGGGTGAAATTCGGCGCTCCCGCAATCACCACCTGGCAATCAGGAAAGCGATCGGCACTCGCCAACATCACAGGTAAAATATGTTTCAGCTCCATTTTACGACTTCCCGGAAGGAGTGCCAAAATGGGCCGATTGTCTAATTGATGCGTTTTTCGAAAATCTGGATTAAACCGATAAGCCGCAATGGCATCCATTAAAGGGTTACCCACATAATCCACTTCCATACCCCAGCTCTTGTAAAAATCAACCTCGAAAGGTAGAATACAATACAGCCGATCTACCACTTTTTTGATCTTCAGAACGCGTTTTTGATTCCAAGCCCAAACTTTTGGAGAAATGTAGTAGTGAACCGGTATGCCCAATTTTTTTGCATACTCGGCGATTTTTAAATTGAATCCGGGGAAATCAACCAGAATCAAGGCATCCGGCTGATAATCCTGTACGGATTGCTTGGCTAGCTTTAGGTTTTTGGCGATGGTACGGAGGTTAGCTAAAACCTCTATAAATCCCATAAAAGCCATTTCCGAATAATGCTTGTCGCAAGTTCCTCCCTGTGCTTGCATCAAATCGCCACCAAAAAACCGAAATTCCGCGTTTTTATCCAGCTCTTTTAGGGCTTTCATCAAATTAGCACCATGCAAATCGCCCGATGCTTCGCCGGCAATCAGGTAATATTTCATGCGTGCAGTATCAAATTATCCGTTTTGAACATTGAAATCCCAGGTGTTTAATACGGGAATAGCATGGTGAGCGGTCATATCAAATTGAACCGGTACCACAGAAGCGTAACCGTGCTCCAGGGCCCATACGTCCGTATCTTCACCATGATCATTATTTTGAAAAACGCCGGTCAGCCAGTAATAACTCCGCTTGTAAGGGTCTAAACGTTCGTCAAATTCTTCGGCCCATTTTGCATTGGCTTGGCGGCAAATTTTGATGCCTTTGATCTGTTCTAACTTCGGAAAGTTTACATTTAGCAAAGTGCCTATTGGCAGGCCATTAGCCAACACCTGACGAGCCAAGGTTTGCACCAATTCGGTAAGCGGACTAAAATCGGCATCGTAACCAAAATCATCTAAAGAAAACCCGATTGAAGGAATGCTCTCAATAGCGCCTTCTACCGCTGCCGACATGGTGCCGGAATAAATTACGTTGATGGAATTATTTAAACCGTGGTTGATACCAGATACACACAAGTCAGGCTTTTTGCCTTTGAGCACTTTGTGTACCGCAAGTTTCACACAGTCTACCGGAGTGCCCGAGGTTTTGTACATCTCTACACCTTCGTACAAATGCACCTGAGTTAAGCGGAGTGGCTTCCCGATGGTTATGGCATGCCCCATACCCGATTGCGGACTGTCTGGTGCTACCACCACCACTTTGCCCAAGGGTTGCATCATATCAATCAGGGCTTTGATACCAGGGGCATCAATGCCATCATCGTTCACGACCAGAATGACGGGTTTTTCTTGTTTCATCCTGCTAAAATAAGAAATAATGCCTTTACCCTTTTATCACAGGGCGCCGGCTTTGATTTCGTCAACCACTGCCGGATCAAGCAGGGTACTGGTATCGCCCAGA
>Ga0078894_10000191_pt1 | contig 39798 bp, 31 predicted proteins | sample LauGreSu1BDMLBSD_2_FD_67506 | JGI IMG/M metagenome (GOLD analysis project Ga0078894, IMG submission 67506) | Freshwater lake microbial communities from Lake Michigan, USA - Su13.BD.MLB.SD (version 4) (version 4) | ecosystem: Environmental > Aquatic > Freshwater > Lake | place: Lake Michigan...
GAGCGGATAGTATGAGTGATCTCTTCTTCGGTGAGCGAGTCCAGTGCCGATGTGGCCTCATCAAATAGCAACAGCCTTGGTTTTCTGAGTAGCGCGCGGGCTATCGAGAGTCGCTGTCTCTCGCCCCCGGATAGCTTAAGGCCGCCTTCTCCAATGATGGTATCGAGTCCGCTATCGGCTCGTTGTAGCAATGAATGGCATGCCGCTTTTTCCAGCACATCTTGCAGTTCTTGGGTCGTGGCCTGTGGGCATACAAAGAGTAAATTCTCCCGGATCGTGCCGGAAAAAAGTTGGGTGTCTTGTGTTACAAATCCAATTTGATTTCGGAGGTCATCGAAGTTGATACTGTTCTCATCCAGTCCATTGTATAAAATGCGACCTTGATCAGGACGATAGAGTCCTACCAGTAATTTCATCATGGTGGTTTTGCCCGATCCGGAAGGACCGACAAAGGCAATGGTCTCGCCTGTACGAACGTCAAAGCTGATCCCATTAACCGCTTTTTGAGAAGAGGAAGGATGCTGAAATCCAACGCGCTCAAAGGACAATGTTTCGATCGGGCCTAAGTGCGCAGGCTGTAGGGGAGCCGGCTCGGGTGGTTTTTGCATCAGCTGGCTGAAGTTCTCCAATGAAGTCTGCGCTTCGCGATAGGTAAGGATGATATTACCGATCTCCTGTAAGGGGCCAAAAACAAAGAAAGAGAAGATCTGCATCGTAACCAGCTCTCCGGCATTCATCTCATTGCGAAAGATCAAAAACATCAGCAGGAATAAAATCACCTGGCGAAGGGTATTGACAAATGTGCCTTGCAAAAAACTGATACTTCTGATCTTTTTGACCTTCGTTAATTCAAGACCTAAGATCTTGAATGTATTTCGATTGAGTCGGTTAACTTCTTGGCTTGTTAACCCTAAGCTTTTGACCAATTCGATATTGCGCAGTGATTCGGTGGTGGCACCGGCCAGCGATGCCGTTTGGGTAACGATATTTTTTTGAATGATCTTTACTTTATGGCTGAATTTATTGGAGAGGTAGGCCAGCAAAAAGATGCCCCCAAAATAAAAAATTGGAAGTCGCCAATCGATCGTGGTCGCATAGATGGCAACGAATAAAATGCCTACCAATACAGGAAACAGAATATTGATAAAAGCGGCGACCAGTTTTTCGGTATCGACCCTTACCTTTTGTAAGATGCTAAGCGTTTCTCCACTTCGCGCATCTTCGAACTCTCTGAAAGGAAGCTTCATGGCATGTTGTAGCCCCTCGGTAAACACGCTGGCTCCAAATTTTTGGGTGACCAGACTAAGGCAATAATCCTGAAAGGCCTTGGCGATGCGACTGACCATGGCTACCGATACCGAAGCCAGTAATAGAGCCATGACACCGTAATGGGGAGCTTCGCGAAAGGAGAAGAAAAAACTATCGTAGCTATATTGTTCCTTGTGTTGGGCAAAATGATTTGCCAAATTGACCAATTTACCAAAGATGATGGGGTCGATCAACGAGAAACCGATATTGATCGCCGAGAGCAGTAAGACCAAGGCAACCAACAACCGATGGGGTCGTAGATATTGAAACAGTACTTTCATTGATGTGTAATTGTGGTCTTGCAAAAGTCGACATAATCGGTCATTTATTTTAGTTTATCTGGCCCAGTTCTCGCGGTCGAGACTTCTGTATTGGATGGCCTCGGCAAGGTGTTCGATTAATAGAGTCTCTTGCTGTGCCAGGTCGGCAATTGTGCGAGCAATTTTAAGCAAACGATCGTACGCTCGGGCCGAAAGCCGCAATTTTTCCATCGCGCTGCGCAGCAGTTCGCGACCGCTGTTATCGAGCCGACAATTTTTTTCCAGCACGGTTCCCTCTAGTTGCGCATTACAGTAGCGCCCCGGTTCTTGTTTCATTCTGTTGGCCTGAATAGCTCGCGCCTGCACTACGCGTTCGCGAATGGTTTGTGAACTCTCTGAGATAGTGGTGGATCCAATTTCTGTGGGAAGCACGGGCATGATCTCTATTTGCAGATCGATGCGGTCTAGCAAAGGCCCGGATAAACGATGCAGATAGCGCCTGACCTCGCCTGGGGCACACTGACAACTCCGCGTCGGGTGGTTATAGAAACCACAGGGGCATGGGTTCATGGCTGCGATCAACATGAACGAGGCCGGAAATTCGAGGGAGCGTCCCATTCTGGCAATACAAACCCTTCTTTCCTCGATGGGTTGCCGCAACATATCGAGCACGGTTCTCTTGAACTCGGGCAATTCATCCAAAAATAAGACCCCGTTATGTGCTAGTGATATCTCTCCCGGTTGCGGCATAGCGCCCCCGCCGATCAAGGCCTTATCTGAAATGGAATGGTGTGGATTGCGAAAAGGACGATCGGTCAGCAAATTCGAATGATCGGAGATCTTTCCTACCGCCGAATAGATCTTGGTCGTCTCCAGCGCTTCTGCTGCGGAGAAGGGCGGCAATATCGACGCCACTCTTTTTGCCAGCATGGTCTTACCGGCTCCAGGGGCTCCCACTAAGAGGGCATGATGCCCACCGGCAGCGGCGATCTCCAGTGCCCTTTTGGCCTGTTGTTGACCTCGTACCTGGCTAAAATCAAATGGAAATAGTTTGGGTTGATGAAGAAAGGCGGTAGATTTTTTTTGTCCGGCTGTCAACGCATCCGTCCGACCAGCAAAGAAGCCGACAATATCTTGAAGCCGCTCTGCTCCCCATACCGATATTCCTTCAACCCATTCAGCTTCTCCCAAATTGGCCGCTGGCACGATCAATTTTTTTGATACTGATCGTTTTGTTTGTATCGCTATCGGCAAGGCTCCCTTTATAGGCCGAACCGCACCGGTGAGCGATAATTCTCCCATGATGATAAAGTCAGCGAGCGCATCGGGTTCTTCTATTTGCCCGGAGGCTCCCAGAATTCCCAATGCGATGGGCAGATCAAAGGCCGTACCGTTTTTTCGAATATCGGCCGGCGCCAGATTGATGATGAGTTTTGTTCTGGGAAATCGATATCCATTTGTTTTGAATGCGCTTTCAATACGTTCGAGACTTTCGCGGACCGCACTGTCCGGAAGGCCCACGATCAGGGAGGATTTGCCGGTAAGTAACCAATTTACCTCAATAGTGATAGGAATGGCCTCCACTCCTTGCAAGGCGCTTCCGAAAGTGGTAATGAGCATGCCATAAGATAACAGCAAGGTGGCTGAAATGCAAGCGATCAGCCCTCGAGGTGAATGGTAAAGACGATCATCCGGCTTTGGATCTTATCGAAGATATTCGAAAACCGGAGGTTCTCATCGCGGGCATGAATATTGCGCATGCCATTGCTGATCTTGATCTCAGGCGAAAAGATAAAACTGGGAAAAAAGAAATTGAACCCCATGCCGAACTCCGGCCCATAGTCATTTTTCTCTATTTTAACCAATTCTTCGGCACGCTTGGCACGCGCATTACTGGCCATATCGATATCGGCCTTAAAACCAGCAAGGGTGTAGACCCTGAAATTTCCGATCCGATCACTTTGAAATTTCAGTTGAATCGGAAACGACATCGTGACCGATTCAACTTTTTTGATCACTTCTGTTTCGTTGTTACCATCGGGATGCGCCAGTTTGTAATAGATGTTGCGCTCCATAAAAAATAGCTGGGGATTGAAGCGGGCTTGAAAGCGATCCGAGATCCGTGCCGTGGCAGAAAGACCTAGTGAGATACCGCCCGAGTTGGTGGGCTCAGCTACCAAGACACTGTCGTAGGCCAGAAAGCGGGGATGAAATTGCGTGTGAAACCGAGAGAGATTTCCGCCAATGCTAATGCCAAAATAATACGGTTTTTCATCGTGATCGGCTAAGTTGATCTCGAGGGTGCTGCCAGGTGTTTGCGCGAAAGCGTTGTTCGAAACAACACTAAGCAGAAAGATGATCAGAAAGACTTTTGAGCGGTGTATAAACAACATATTCCAAATGTCAGCGGTTCAAAACGAGTATTACTATAGCCGGCCTCCTGTAGCAGTTCAACAAAGACCTCCCGGTCTGGAAAGGCATTTGACGATCGGTTCAGGTACGCATAGGCCTCGGCATCGCTATTGAGCGTTTGCGCCAATCGGGGCGCCCATCTTTTCATATATCCATTGTATAATGAGCGAAAGAAGGCGTTACGGGGAGTAGCAAACTCCAATACCACCAATTGTCCCCCTGGTTTCAAGACCCGAAGCATTTCTTGGAGCCCGGCCTGCAGGTTTTCAAAATTTCGTACACCAAAGGCCACCATTACCGCATCAAACGACCTATCGGGGGCATTTATTGTTTCGGCATCGCCTGAAACAAGGCTGATCTTTTGCTCCAGGTGTTGGTGTTTTACTTTTTGTCGGCCTACCTCGAGCATTCCTTCCGAGATATCGATACCCAAAATATGATCGGGCTGTAAAAGGCGATAGGCCAGCAAGGACATATCCGCCGTACCGGTGGCCACGTCCAGCAGTTTTTTTGGGGAATTTTTTTCTAAGTGAGCGATGGCTTTCTTGCGCCAGTACAGATCGATCCGGGCAGATAAAAAGCGATTGATAAAATCGTAGCGGCCGGCAATTCGGTCGAACATGGCGGCTACCTGCTGTTTCTTGGTTTGGGTGCTATCGGCCAGGGGGGTTACGTTGTCGTGCGGAAGCGGTTGGCGCATCGGGCAAATATAGTTACAGTTGAGTAATTGGCGGGGAAGCGTTTACTTCGCAGAGAATACATATGAAAGAGAGTATACAATCGGCCCGTTATGTGATAAGTAGTGCCACGCACAAGCAATGTCCCTTGCCTGACCGGCCAGAGTATGCCTTTATCGGTCGAAGCAATGTGGGCAAGTCATCCCTTATCAATATGTTGACCGCCCAGCAACGTCTGGCCAAGACCTCGGCCACACCTGGAAAGACACAATTGATCAATCACTTTGAAATTATTGGAACCGATAAAAAGAAATGGTACCTGGTTGATTTGCCCGGCTATGGCTATGCCGCAACCGTCTCTCAAAAAGCCCGCAACAATTGGGGTAACATGATCGAATCGTATATCCGCAAGAGAGAAAATCTGATCTCGTTGTTCGTGCTCATAGACAGTCGCCATCTTCCACAAGCGATCGATCTTGATTTTATCAGACAACTCGGGAGCTGGCAGGTGCCGTTCTCGATCGTGTTTACCAAGACCGATAAGAACAAGCCCGGAGCGACTATTCGAAATGTCGAGACCTTTAAAAAGGCCTTGCTAGAAGAATGGCGGCAGCTACCTCCTTTATTCCTCACCTCGGCCGTCAAAAAAGAAGGCAGAGAGGAATTGCTTTTTTATATCCGCTCGCTGCACGAAACCTTTGCTCCCTAGTGTCCAGCATCCAAGTAGAGCTGACAGTGGCTATAACGGAATCGATCAGTTTACCGCTTTATTGGCACAGCTACTGCTGGCAAAGGCCTCGGGTTTGGCCTTGAAGGCAAAGCCCATACCCAAGATATAGCCCATGGCCTCACGAAGGGCATCATTGCTTTTAAATTGCGGATTGGTATTGATATCGGCATGCACCTCCATGTCGACATCATATTGTGTAAATAAGGGGCATAGTTGGTAAGCAATGTCGATGCTTTTAGCTACCTCTGTAAGCATTCTTTCTTTGATCGTATAGGGCTGTTGTGTTTTTTCGTTATGAATGAACATAAAGCCACCCTGGCCCTCTCGCAAAAACACGATGACCGTGGCGAACTCGGTCTCTTTTCCTTTTACTTGAGAATCGGTTCCGATACAAACTTTGAGTCGATATCCCTTTTCCGTTTCGCGACAGATCGCTTTTTCTACAGCTTCGAACAGGGGGAACTCCAGCGGGTCACCATTGAATTTTCTCCATTGCATAAACGAGGGTTTATACAATTTACAATTAACCCTCCAGCGGTATGGATTTGCTGTTCACAAAATATGCACAAAGAGGACAGACTAGTGCAAATGATATTGCCCTGTTTGCAATAGGACCAAGGTGCAGGCCTCTTGCGTGATGATCCCTAGTTGGTTTGCCAAGGTGGCCAGGACGGGGTTTTCTGTGCCTGGGTTAAATATGATGCGTCGGGGACGAAGGGCTACTATCGATTCATAATACGCTTCTTGATGAGCAGGATTCAGGTACAACGTTATTGTATCGATCGTCAGCGTTGTAGACAGTGTGGTATGAATCGGAACATCCAGCACTTGTCCGGCTTTTTTTCCAACAGCCCATACTGGGTGCTCTTTTTTTCGAAGGGCCACAATAGCGAGAAAACTGTAACGCTCGGCATTTTCAGAGGCGCCCAAGACCAAGGTGGATATTTTAGTAGGCATAAGAAAGGCTAAACGCTTCTAGGTATATTGACGGCGCTGTTCGGTGCCCGATGTAGATTTAAGAGGCTGATCAAAGAAATAGGCGAACTGGATTTTCCAGGAATCGTTTTACCGTTTGCAAGAAAGCGGCCCCGGTGGCCCCATCTACACTGCGATGATCACAGCTGAGCGTCAGCTTCATGACTTGCGTAGCGGCAAAGCCCTCTCCTTTACGTACGATCTTTTCGCTGATGCGTCCTACTGCCAGAATACAGCTATCGGGCGGGTTAATGATGGCGGTAAACTCTTCGATATCCATCATCCCCAGATTCGAAATGGTAAAGGTGTTACCCGAGAATTCGTTGGGTTGAAGTTTTTTACTCTTTGCTTTTCCTGCCAATTCTTTTGTTTCAGCGGCAATTTGGGAGAGTGTCTTTTGATCGGCAAACCGAACTACCGGTACGATCAATCCATCCTCGATGGCAACGGCCACACCAATATGCACGTGTTGATAACGTCTGATCTTATCGCCCAACCAAGAGGCATTGACGGCAGGATGCTCCCGCAGTGCCAAAGAGACGGCCTTTACGATCATATCGTTGAAACTCACTTTTACCGGACTAAACTCGTTGAGCTGCGCTCTGGCTGACATGGCATTGTCCATGTTCACTTCCATCTTCAGGTAAAAATGGGGGGCACTGAATTTACTCTCGGCAAGTCTTTTTGCGATAACACCTCGCATTTGCGAGTTGGGAATATCGGTATACCCCTCGGTAGCTTGTCCGGTGAAAGGGGTTACTGGGGTGGTTGTTACAGGCAGGGTGGCGTGGCCCGGCTGGAAGCGATCGATATCCGATTTGATGATCCGTCCGCCATCTCCACTTCCTTTCATCAGTCGAAGGTCTACCCCCTTTTCTTTGGCTATTTTTTTGGCTAACGGCGATGCAATGATGCGTCCAGTAGAAGGAGGTGTAACCGCCTCTGTGATCACTGGTAAGCTTGCGGTAGCGGGCATCGCGTTGGTCGTAACCGGCGCAGTGGCGCTTGTCAATGTGGCTGTCGGAGCCGGTGATGGCGTTGTTGTTGAAGTGGGTTGAATAGCGGAGCTTTGTGCTTGTGCCGCTACGATGGCATTTACATCTACATTACCTTTTTCTCCAATGATGCAAAGCAGCCCGTTAACGGGAATCTTTTCTCCCTGTTGAGCACCGATATATAAAAGCGTTCCGTTTTTGTAACTCTCCAATTCCATGGTGGCTTTATCCGTTTCGATTTCGGCCAGCACCTCTCCTTTTTTTACGGTATCACCCACTTGTTTGTTCCAGCTGGCAATGACACCTGCTTCCATGGTATCACTGAGGCGAGGCATGAGCACCACTTCTTCGAGTTTAGAGATGTCTAGGGTAGAAGAAGGAGCGCTACTCAGGGAAGGAGTCGCCGTGGCTGGTTCTGATGGGCTGGGGGTTGTTGTAGTAACGGCAACGGGCGAGCCAGCGGCAGGGCTCTTGAGTAGTGCACTAATATCTTCCCCTGGTTTTCCGATGATGGCCAATAGGTCATTCACTTGGAGCTTGGCTCCTTTATCGGCGCCGACATGCAGTAAAACACCGTCTTTGTAACTCTCCAATTCCATGGTGGCTTTATCGGTCTCCACCTCGGCCAGGAGGTCACCTTTTTTAACTGTATCACCTACCTTTTTATGCCAGGCGGCGATCACTCCCTCTGTCATGGTATCACTCAGTCGGGGCATTAAGATCACTTCAGCCATTCACCGTTCAATTTAAGGCTCGAAATTAAGGAAAATGCGCAATCAGTAGTCCAGTTCAAGGCGTAGCCTTGCTCTCAGCTCCTGCGCCAGTGGATATTGTTTAACGATCTCTTGAAATTGCTCCTTGCTATTGAGCATGCCCTCGGCTGCGGGCTGTGGGGCCGGATCTTCTTGCACCACTACGGCAAATTGTAACCCTCTTGTCTTAAGCTGGTCTTGCAAGAACTGAAACAGCTGGTTCCGCTCTTGCTCAATGAATTTTTGCTCAATATTGTTGTTGGTGATTACCTCGAAGCTATTTTTATCCGCTATCTCCAAGCGGGCAGCCGAGAAGGGTTGTGCCGCCGGATTACGCTCGGCACGCAGTTTATCGGTGTATTGTGCCCAGGCGGAGCGAAGCGACTCTAACTCCAAAGACTTTTCGGTAACCCCATTGGTTTCATTTCCGCTGCCTTTGAACTGTTCTCTGATCTTGCTGAGCGCACTCAATCGGGGCGACACGATCCGTTGTTCCTCTTGTTGCGGCTCGGTGATCTCTTGATTCTTTGCAGACAATAAAGGGGAGGTTGGTCCTCCTTCATTTGCCACCAGGGGCTTGGCGAACGGAACAGGGGTAGATGTTGTCGTTATGGATGGCGAGGAGGCAATTCCTTTTTTTGTGGGATGGTTAGCGCTGCTAAGGGGTTGAATCCAATCTCCTGTGTAGCGTCGAATGGGGGTCATTTTAAACCCGATGGGGGCATCAGCTATTTTTTTTTTGACCAGTCCGGTCTCTTCGGTACTGAGCGAAAGGGCTTGTTGCAAGTAGGCCAGTTTGATCAGGGCCATCTCTACATGCAACCGTTTATTGCGTGCCATACGGTAATGGAGCTCCGCCTCGCCGATTATATTCAGTGCACTCACCAGATAGGCGGCACTGATCGCCTGGGCAGATTGTGTATACTGTGCCTTGAAGTTCTCGACGGTGTCCAATAACTCGGCGGCCGCCTTGTCTTTACACACCAACAGATTTCTGAAAAATTCGGCTAGCCCATTCAAGACCAGATCGCCCTCGAAGCCCTGTTGATTGATCTCGTTATAGAGCACCATCATGCCGCTCAGGTCTTGCTGTTGCATCATGGCCAGCAACCGAAAATAGTAATCGGCATCCAAGATATTCAGATGTTCCAGTGTCGTAGCATATTGCAGGTTTCCATTGGAGAAACTGACAATCTTATCCAGCATGCTCAGTGCATCGCGTAAGCAACCTTCGCTTTTTTGAGCGATCAATTGTAAGGCGGCTCGATCGGCTTTTACCTTCTCTTCTCCACAGATCTTTTCCAGATGCGTTACGGTATCTTGCGTGGTGATGCGCTTAAAATCGAAAAGTTGACAGCGACTCAATATCGTGGGGAGGATTTTGTGCTTTTCGGTGGTAGCCAATATAAAAATCGCATAAGGGGGAGGCTCTTCCAGTGTCTTTAGAAAAGCATTGAAAGCCTGTTGAGATAACATGTGTACCTCGTCGATCACGTATACTTTGTAGCGGCCTGCTTGCGGAGCAAACCGTACTTGTTCGGTCAGTTGCCGGATGTCCTCCACGGAGTTGTTCGAGGCAGCATCCAGTTCAAAATAATTCAATGAGGATCCCTCGTTAAAGGATTTGCAACTATTGCATTTATTACAGGCTTCACCCTGTGTCGTAGGCTTTTCGCAATTGATGGTCTTGGCCAAGATCCTGGCACAAGTTGTTTTTCCTACTCCTCTAGGACCGCAAAACAAAAAGGCATGTGCCAGTTGTTGATTCCGAATCGAATTCTTGAGGGTGGTGGTAATATGATCTTGCCCCAGCACACTGTCAAATTGCTGTGGCCTGTACTTACGTGCCGAAACAATGAACCTCTCCATGACTGCAAGATAGCAAACCACATCACAACAAGGGGCAACAACAGCCGGTTGTGAATAAGTAAGCCCCTATAAAATGGGGTGTTTCTCAGCGGGTCTACTCCGGTCAAAGCTGTAGCGCCAGGTAATCAGTTTACGAGTAGGGTAGGTATCGCCCAGCCCCTGGGCTACATTCAGCATTTTGGGGTTGAAATCGCCGATCCATTGCAATTCGTAATAGTTGTATCGCTTTAGGGCCTGGATCACGAATTTGGCCTCGTTGATCATAAACGCGTCTACTCCCTTGCCCTGAAACGCAGGTATCACTCCAAAAATAATACCGGTAAAACGGGGGTTGGGCCGGGTGTATTTGATGTAGAGAAATTTTAATTTATGCCACCAATCGAATTTTCCATTCAGGAATTTGAACCATTGATTCAAGTCGGGGATATTGACAAAAAAACCGATCGGTTCTTCTTGGTAGTAGGTAAACCAAACGATCTTTTCGTCCATTACCGGCTTCATTCTTTTAAAGAGAGCTATAGCGACTTCCTCTCTCATTTCTTTGAGCCCACCATGGCCGGCCCAGGCTTTGTTGTATATATAAGTAAAGTCCTTGGCGAATTTTTCGAGTTGGTTTTTGTTGATATGGATCGCGCGGTAGGCAGGATCTTTTTTGATATGCGCATGTCTGTCGAGCAGCTTTTGATTGATCTCTTTGGTAGGATCCAGGCCAAAACAGATCTGTTCAAAGAAAGGAGTAAACCCGTACTGTTCGAATAGCTTTCTATAGTAGGGTTTATTGTAATTCATGCAATAGAGCGGGGGTTGAAACCCCTCAACGATCAATCCCCACCAGCGATCTCTCTCCCCAAAGTTGATCGGTCCGTCCATTCCTTCCATGCCGCGCTCTTGTAACCAGGCCTTTGCGGTGTCAAAAAGCAGGTGCGCGGCCTGGTGGTCGTCTATGCAGTCGAAAAAGCCGATTCCGCCCACCGGGTATTGGTCTCCTTTGGTCCGATAACGGCTATTCACAAAGGCAGCGATCCTGCCTATTTTCTGTCCCTGTTCGTCGAGCAAGATCCAGCGAATAGCCTCCCCAAAGCGGAAGGCCTTGTTCTTTTGCGTGTCAAAGACCTCCTCCACATCTTTGTCCAGGGGGCGGATATAATTGAGGTCCTCGGCATAAAGCAGGGCATTGACCTCCAAAAAGGCAGTCCTGAGTTGCGGGGTATTGACTTCTACGATTTGCACGATAGCAAAGGTAGCGAACCGAGGTCCGCCATGCCTCTTTTGGGCTTTTCCACGACCGGATTTTTCTTTTCGATTTTTCGCATTCCGCTCTTACCTTTGCGCCCAGAAAAAATAAGGGTTCGGCCCTTATCCTTTAAACTTCATATCATGGCAACTACTGGTAAAGTAAAACAAGTCATTGGTGCTGTAATCGACGTACAGTTCGATGGCAAACTTCCTGAGATCTACAATGCACTTGAGCTCAAAAAAGAGAACGGCGATACGCTTGTACTTGAGGTGCAACAACATCTTGGTGAGGATAGTGTGAGAACCATTGCCATGGATGGAACAGAAGGGTTGGTGCGTGGTATGACCGTGGTGGACACCGGTAAGGCCATTGCCATGCCTACCGGAGAGGGCATCAAGGGAAGATTATTCAACGTAACCGGTGATCCTATCGATGGCCTACCTGCTGTCAGTAAGGCCAACGGTCGCCCTATTCACAGCCAGCCCCCCGCCTTCGAAAATCTGAGTACAGCGTCCGAGGTTCTGTATACCGGTATCAAGGTAATCGACTTGATCGAGCCCTATGCAAAGGGAGGTAAGATCGGCCTCTTTGGAGGAGCCGGTGTGGGTAAGACCGTTTTGATTCAAGAGTTGATCAATAATATCGCCAAGGCTTACTCTGGATTGTCTGTTTTTGCCGGAGTGGGAGAGCGTACGCGCGAAGGGAACGACCTTATGCGTGAGATGATCGAGGCCGGTATCATGAAATACGGCGAGGACTTTAAGCATAGCATGGAAGAGGGCGGCTGGGATTTGAGCAAGGTCAATATGAATGAGCTGGCCGATTCCAAGGCCACCTTTGTGTTCGGCCAGATGAACGAGCCCCCCGGAGCCCGTGCCCGTGTGGCCCTCTCGGGTCTTACCATTGCGGAATATTATCGTGATGGCGATGGACAAGGTAAAGGAAAAGACATTCTGTTCTTCGTTGATAATATATTCCGATTTACGCAAGCTGGCTCTGAGGTATCTGCTCTCTTGGGACGTATGCCCTCTGCGGTGGGATACCAACCCACGCTGGCGACTGAAATGGGTATCATGCAAGAGCGTATCACTTCTACCAAAAATGGTTCAATCACCTCGGTGCAAGCGGTATACGTACCGGCCGATGACTTGACTGACCCTGCTCCTGCCACCACCTTCGCTCACCTGGATGCCACTACGGTGCTGTCGCGTAAAATCGCCGATTTGGGTATCTACCCTGCGGTAGATCCGCTGGATTCAACTTCAAGGATATTGACTCCGCAAGTAGTGGGAGAGGCCCACTACCAGTGCGCTAACCGGGTAAAATCGATGTTGCAGCGCTACAAAGAATTGCAAGATATCATTGCCATTTTGGGTATGGACGAATTGAGTGAGGAGGACAAGTTGGTGGTCTCTCGCGCCCGTCGCGTACAGCGTTTCCTTTCGCAGCCCTTCCACGTTGCCGAGGCCTTTACCGGTCTTAAAGGAGTGTTGGTTCCCATTGAAGAGACCATCCGTGGTTTCAATATGATCATGGACGGAGAGGTTGATGAGTATCCTGAGGCGGCCTTTAACTTGGTAGGTACTATTGATGATGCCATAGAGAAGGGTAAGAAATTGCTTGCGCAGGCCAAAGCCTGATGAATCGTATAGACTACTATGAAGATTGAGATCCTTACACCCGAAAAGAAATTGTTCAGCGGCGAAGCCTACGGGGTTCAAATGCCTGGTCTGACCGGATCATTTGCCGTGTTGGAAAAGCATGCTCCGCTTATTAGTGCACTTAAAGCTGGTACGGTCAAAGTGGTCGATAGTAAACAGCAAGATTTGGCTCGTTTCTCGATCCAGGGTGGCTTTGTAGAGGTGATGAATAACCAGGTAACCGTGCTCGTCGAAGGGGGTGTTGCTATTTAGCCCCAGATCAAGCTATCTAATTCAACAGCGGATCGATCGGAAAGTTGATCATCATCGCGTAGTCTCCTCCCATGCTTTTTAAACTCTCATTCCAAATCTGTTTGGGCTGTCGATGGAACACCAATGAAGAGCTTGCCGGGGTGAGTAGCCAGTTGTGTTGATCCAATTCTTGATTGAGTTGATTGGTATCCCAACCTGAATACCCAATAAAAAATCGTATTCGCTCGGGTTCGAGAGCCTCCTCTCTAAGTAGGTCCAGCACGGTGCTAAAATCACCTCCCCACCAAATGCCTTGTCGTATTTCGCGACTTCCCGGAATAAGTCTTGGGTATTGATGAATAAAATGCAGGGAGTCCGTTTGTACGGGCCCTCCATAGAAAAGAGGCCATTTTCGGCTGTCCAGGGCCGGAATCAACTGATTTAAGATTTGTTTATAGCGACGTGTCAGGACAAATCCAACGGACCCCTCCTCGCCATGCTCGCATAACAAGACAACGCTTCGTAAAAAGTTCTCATCCTTTAAAAAAGGCTCTGCGACCAAAAGGGTACCGGGTTCCGCTGTATGCATAATGGAATGTACGCAATTTTCTGGACTTTTACAACTCGTTAAAAAAATGTGAAGGCCCTGATTATAGTTTTTCTACTCAGGGCGGCTTAGTACTTTTATCGAAGGTGAAAAAAACATTTACGCTAATAACGATCCTGATCAGTCTTTCGTTGATCGGCATTATTTTCTTACAGGTTTCCTGGATCAGGAATATGGCCTTGGTACGGCAAGAGCAGATCAAGTTTCAGGTAGCCAAAGTAGTCAATGAGGTCTCAGACGAGTTGGCAGGTTATAATTCTGACTTTCAGATCAGTAATCCCCGTCGGAGCTGGCTCGATGGAATGGGGTGGGACCCAATAACCCCCAAAACGATAGCCGGTCGTTACTCGGTACAAGATATTGATCACAAACTCAGGATGGCTTTTCGAAAAAACAATTTATCCTCGGTCTCTTACGAGTTTGGATTGGCCTCCATTGGTCTTTTCGGCAATAATCAGTTTGAGAAGATCTCTCCTGGTTTCTTGGCTGTTGCGGCCAGCGAGGACTCTGCCAACACTTTTAAAATCAGCCGTGGTGTAACCTCCTACAGTGGTGCGATGGGAGAGGGATTGGCTGCTACAGAGGTACTGACGGTAGTGGTATATGATCTGCAAGAGGTAGTGCTACGTTCATTGGGTTGGCGTATCGCCGCTTCGATCTTATTTACCCTAATTATTCTTTTAGCCTTTTATGTAACGGTCAGGACCTTGCTCCAGCAAAAGAAACTTAGCGAGATCAAAAATGATTTTATCAATAATATGACCCACGAGTTCAAGACACCTCTTGCAACGATCTCGTTGGCCGTTGATGCCATGCGCAACGAAAAAGTAATGCAGGACAAAGAGCGACTTTCTTATTTCAATGGAATCATCAAGGAAGAGAATCAACGTATGAACCGGCAGGTAGAAACGATCTTAAAAGCATCGCAACTGGAGCGAAACGAGATCGAGCTGACCTTGAATCCCGTATCGCTGCAGGACATCGTGCAACAAGTGACAGCTAATTTTGGTTTACAACTCGAGCATGTGCAAGGCCAGATCAGTGTGGAGTGGAAGGCCGCCGCCGATCGGATCGTGGCCGATGAAGTTCATCTTTCGAACCTGATCACGAATCTGATCGATAATGCCATCAAATATGCCAAGGAAGGCGTACCTCCACAGATCACCATTCGTTCTTATGAGCAGGGGAAAAAAGTAGCCCTTGTCATCGAAGACAATGGTATGGGAATGACCCGTGATACCCTGAAGCGGATCTTCGAGAAATTTTATCGGGCCCATACCGGTAATCGTCATAATGTAAAAGGATTTGGGTTGGGTCTTAGCTATGTAAAGACAGTTACCGAGGCCATGGGTGGGCACGTTAAGGCCGATAGTACCTTAGGAAAAGGAAGTCAATTTACATTAACCTTTCCTCTTTCTGTTTACTGATCGTTTCGCCACAGTAGACTGCCGTCTCCGTAACTCAAAAATCGGTATTGGCGCTGCAGTGCGTGCTGGTATATCTTTTTCCAGTCATTGCCCACCAAGGCCGCGATCAATAAGAGCAAGGTAGAGCGGGGCTGATGAAAGTTGGTGAGCAACCCATCGATCACTTTACAAGAATAACCCGGTGCGACCAATAAGGCTGTCTGTGTGACGAATTGTTCCAGCGCTCGCTTTTCCATCCATTCGATAATTGCAGTCAAAGCCTCGGAAAGGGGAACCCCTTCTTGTTCTAGTTGGTAACACTCCCATTGGGACAGTACGGGTGCACTTGTATGTTCTTCTCTGATCAACTTTACTCCCAACCAATACAAACTTTCCAGTGTACGCAGCGAAGTGGTTCCCACGGCGACCAGGGGCTTATCGAGCTGCGATCGCCAGCTTTCCAGAAAGGAGCGTTTTACATCGATCCATTCCGAATGCATGGCATGTTCTTGCAGGGTCTCTGCTTTGACTGGTTTAAAGGTGCCCGCACCCACATGCAGGGTAACAAAATCGTACTTGATATTTTTCAGCTGCAGTTTTTCCAATAGGGCTTCGGTAAAATGCAAGCCGGCAGTCGGAGCGGCCACGGAGCCCTCCTTTTTTGCATAAACGGTCTGGTACTGCTGCCGATCCGTTTTAGCGACCGGTCTTTTGATATAGGGAGGAAGAGGTGTTGCGCCGGTGAGGTCCAGTACCATGGCCAGCGTGTATGCTGAAGGCGTCCAGTTGAACTCGATCAAAAAATGATCGGATTCTTTTTGTATGATGTTTGCTCGCAATTGTAAGGGGCCGACCTCTTTGGTAAGCGTTATTCCTGACTTCCACTTTGAAGCCCCTCCGACTAGGCATTGCATCAATACTCGCTCATTGGTAAGTAGAGCCGTACTCATTTCTCCATAAGAAGAATCGGGTTGCAGGCAAAAGATCTCGATCGTTCCTCCAGTGTCTTTTTCAAATAGAAGTCGGGCCGGGATCACCTTGGTCTCGTTGAAGACCAAAAAGCTATTGGTAGGTAATAACGAGTCGAGCTCGAAGTAGCGGTGATCACTAATGATACCGTCTTGGAAGCAGAGCAACTTTGATTCGTGGCGTATCGCAAGGGGTGTTGCCGCAATTTTCTCTGCGGGCAAGTCGTAGTCATAGTCCTCAATGGACAATTGCCGGGGGTCTTTTTTCATGCAACTAACTGTTGATGTCTTGCAAATATCGGTTTACAGGGCCATTTTTTGGGCTATGCACAGGTTTTCCACAGCTATCCACATTCAATCCACTTAAAAAGTTGAAATCGCTATTCCCCACCTCTTGAAACCCTTTGTGCGTATAGGTTTCAGCTGATTTTATAATGGGGATAAATTAAAGCTCGCAAAATTTGGACTCATAGTGGTAAAAAGTGTTATTTTGTGGTAGTTAAGGAAAAAACTACTCAAATCACTGATAATGACTGGCTTTCTAGGAGAATTCGAGGCTACGTTAGATGCTAAGGGGCGCTTTCTGCTTCCTGCCGGTTTCAAGAGGCAGGTCAAGGAGGAAGAGTTGGGCCGCTTTGTCATCAATCGGGGATTTGAAAAATGTCTGGCCCTCTATACGCTAAAGGAGTGGGAGCCCTTGTTCGAAAAGATCAATGGGCTCAATGAATTCGACCCAAGGCAGCGTTCATTTCGGAGGGCCTTTTTGAATGGGGCTACTTATGTAGAGCCCGATACCGCGGGCAGGATCCTGCTGCCTCCCAACCTTAAGGCCTATGCAGAGTTGGAAAAGGACATCGTGATCGCATCGGCCGGTAACAAAATGGAAATCTGGGATAGTAATAAGTACAAAAAGTTCTTTGACTCCTTTTCTTCTGATGCTTTTAGCGATCTGGGCAACGAGGTAATGGGAGGCGGACCCGCCAATTGATGAAAAACAGTGCAGTCTTCGTATCACATACCTGTACTGCTGACCGAAGTGATCGATGCGCTTTCCATTCAACCCAATGGAATCTATGTCGATTGTACGTTTGGAGGTGGGGGCCATGCGCGTGCCATTCTCGATAAGCTCGGTCCTGCAGGCCGGCTGGTAGCCTTTGATCAGGATAGCGATGCCATCGCTAATCTGCCAAAGGATGACCGTCTTGTTTTTGTGCCGGAGAATTTTCGCTACCTACAGCGGTTTCTTCGTTTGCACGGGTTGCTGCCGGTAGATGGAATCTTGGCCGATCTCGGGATCAGTAGTCATCAAATCGATGAGGCTACTCGTGGGTTTTCGACTCGTTTCGATGCCGCTTTAGACATGCGGATGGATCAGCGACTTTCCAAAACGGCTTTTTGGGTGGTGGAAACTTACGAAGAGTCAAAACTGCACAAGCTTTTTGAGCAGTACGGAGAGGTGACCAATGCCAAGACGCTCGCCAGAACGATCGTGACAGCCCGTCAGACCCAGTCGCTTCGAACTATCGACGGGTTTAAGCAAGCGATTCGAGAGGTCGTAAAAGGAAATCCAAGTAAATACTTTGCCCAGGTATTTCAGGCGCTTCGTATGGAGGTCAATGATGAACTCGAGGCGCTTGGTTCGTTGCTCTCACAGTTGTCATCGGTGGTCAAGCCCGGCGGTCGGGTCGCCATCATCAGCTTTCATTCGCTGGAGGACAGAATGGTCAAACAGTTTTTTAAGGAAGGCACGTTGGAGCCACGACAAGATCATCCTTTTCTGTCCTCTTCCGCTGTATCGCCCTGGAAACCGCTCACTAAAAAACCCATTGTGGCACGAGAAGAAGAGTTGAAAACAAATCCGCGTTCGCGCAGTGCAAAATTGCGCGTTGCAGAAAAGATCCTTTAACGAATTGAAAATGGAAAAAGAAGGCAACGAAAAAAAAATGAATTGGAGTCGCTGGTTTCATTACCAGTCGCTGGTGCAGCAGGTTCCCTTCTTTTTATTCCTGGCCTTGTTGGCAGTACTCTATATCTACAATGGGCATTATGCGAATAAAACCATTCGTGATATCGGGCGAATCGAAAAAGAAGTGAAGGAACTCAAGTACGAATATAAAATGATCAAAGGAGAATTATTATCGAGAAGCAAACAGAGCGAACTGGTCAAAGCGGTCACCCCGCTTGGCTTACAAGAGTTGACCGTTTCGCCCGTGGTACTGATCGATAGTCTCCCGCAACAATAAAGATTGTCCTATGCAAGTGAAACGCGACATTTTGTGGAGAGTATATCTCAGCTTTATCGGGCTGACCTTACTCGGTGGATTGGTCTTGGCCCGTGCTGTGTATATTCAGCGTTTTCAAGGAGCGTATTGGCGCAATCTCAGTGATAGTTTGCACCAGAGCTATGTGCCCCTCGATGCGCAGCGGGGAACGATCTATTCCGAAGATGGTCAGTTCCTGAGCACCTCCGTTCCCACATTCGATATTTATATGGACCTATGCGCAGACGGACTCCGCGAAAAAAAGGGACGTCGCTTTAGAGAGAAGATCGATTCATTTTGCATCGGTCTTTCGAATCTCTTTCAAGACCAGTCGGCTGCACAATACAAGACCGCCATTACAGCGGCCTATGAGAAAAAATCTCGGTATTATCCGCTCAAGAAGAAATTAAGCTTTGCTCAATACAAGGCCTTTCGCTCCTTGCCTTTTGTTACGATGGGACCCAATAAAAGTGGAGTGATCGTCGAAACCAATAGCAAGCGTCTATTGCCCTATGGTATTTTGGCCGGGCGTACCATTGGTTTATCCAGAGAGTATATAGCCAGTGACGGAAAGCTCAAAAAACAAAACGTTGGCTTAGAGAACAGCTATGATTCGTTGCTCAGCGGAAAAGAAGGTGTTCGTCTGGTTCGTTATGTGGCCGGTGGTGCCGCCATTCCGGTGGCTGGTTCCGAAACAGAGCCCGAGAATGGAAAAGATATCTATACGACCATCGATCTCAAAATGCAGGATATAACAGAGACCGCGCTGATGCGTATGATGGTACAAAGTGAGGCCCTGTACGGTACGGCCATTGTTATGGAAACAGCTACCGGTAAGATCAAGGCCATGGCCAATCTGGGTCGTCGTCCGGATGGACAGTATTGGGAAGATGATAATTATGCGTTGCGTGTTACTGAACCCGGCTCCACCATTAAGCTGGCTACTTTGTTGGCGGTGCTCGATAAAGGGACCAGCAAAATAGACGATCTGGTAGAGATCGGCAGTGCGGGCCGTGCCAAAGTGGGAAACAAGATGGTCATAGATGCCGAGCGTTCTCCCAAACCTTTTCTGACCGTTAGAGAGTGTTATGCCCACAGTTCCAATGTCGGAATGAGCAAACTGGCTTACAAGGCCTTTGCTAAGAATCCGGAAGAGATCAAAGAGTATTATAAGAAGTTTCAACTTGATGAGCGTTCCGCTATCGACCTGAGCAGTGCTCCCAAACCCAGTATGGCTCCCCTCAACGAAAAAGGAAGTTCCGTTGGCAATATGCTCTGGATGAGTTTTGGATATGCCATTCAAGTAAGTCCCTTGCATACACTGACCTTGTATAACGGGGTAGCCAATGGCGGAAAAATGATGAAGCCCTATCTGGTCAGTCGTATTCAACAGGGGGGAACCTTATATCGAGAAGTAGATCCTGTGGTGTTAGAAGAGCAACTCTGCAAGCCCGAGGTTATTACAGCGGCTCGTAGTGCCATGGAGGCCGTAGTAACAGAGGGAACGGCGAGGCGTGCATTTGAGGGTGTTCCTTTTTCAATTGCCGGAAAGACAGGCACCGCGTTGGTAGCGGATGGTCCTATCAAGTATACGGATCGTGTATATCAGGCCTCCTTTGTAGGATACTTTCCCGCTGATCAGCCACAATACACTTGCATTGTTGTAGTGCGCACCAAGCCCCATGCAGCTTCGCATTATGGCGGCACGGTCGCTGCTCCTGTTTTTAAGGAGATCGCTACCAAGGTACATGCCATGTATGTCGATCGAAAAGATCCAACACAATTCGTAAGGAGAAGTGACAGCGCGCTTTTTTATTATGCTGGAGGTGGTCGTGACTTGCGTAATGTGTTTCAAACCCTTCAGTTGCCTTTTGCCGATTCGATCCAGCAGCAGGAGTGGGTAAAGGCTTACAATCCGCAGGGAAAGACAGTGCTAAAAGCCCAACCTCTTCGCAATAACGTGATGCCGAACGTAAAAGGGATGGGCTTAAAAGATGCCTTATTTCTTTTAGAGAACATGGGTGTGAAAGTGCAGATAAAGGGAAGGGGTCGTATTGTGTCGCAGTCGGTGGCCCCGGGTACCGCCTTGGACCGTTCGTTGCAAATCGTACTTGAATTGAGTTAATTAATAAATGCATCCGTGAAGCTGAGTGAATTGTTATATGGTGTATCGGTTGTTTCAGTAAATGGTTCCACTGCCGTGGAGCCCACTTTGCTCACTACCGACTCGCGTGCAGTAAGACCCGGCGCCTTGTTTATTGCCGTGCCGGGCACCCGCGTCGATGGACACCAGTTCATTGCGTCGTCTTTGCAGCAGGGTGCTATTGCGATTATTGCGGAGACCCTTCCTGACACCATGGAGGTGAATAAGACCTATGTGCAAGTGGCCGATGCCGCCTTGGCTAGTGCGCAGATCGCGGCTCGGTTTTATGGAGAAGCTTCCACTCGGCTGAAGGTCGTAGGGGTGACCGGCACCAATGGAAAGACCACTATCGCCACCTTATTGTACAAACTTTTCTCCGGATTGGGATATACCTGCGGGCTGATCAGCACGGTCGAAAACCGGATTGGCCAGCGATCGCTGCCCGCTACGCACACCACGCCTGATCCGATCCAGTTGCAGCAATTACTAAAGCAGATGGAACAAGAAGGTTGTACGCATGTTTTTATGGAAGTCAGCTCGCATGCCATTCATCAACATCGTATCGCTTCGATTGAATTTGCCGGAGGCATCTTTAGTAATATCACACATGATCATCTTGATTATCATAAGACCTTCGATGAATATATCCGCGTCAAAAAATCTTTCTTTGATACGCTGCCTGCCACTGCTTTTGCTTTGAGCAATGCCGATGACAAGCGGGGTGCAGTAATGCTTCAAAATTGCAAAGCGCGCCGTTTGTTCTATGCGCTACGCACCCTGGCCGATTATAAAGGCCGCCTTCTCGATAACGGATTGGATGGCTTACAGCTCAATATCGACGAAATAGAGGTTCATTTTCGATTGATCGGCACGTTCAATGCATATAATCTACTGGCGGTATATGGTGCTGCCTGTGCGTTGGGTCTCGATAAGACAACGGTGCTCACCGAGTTGAGTCAGTTACAGGGTGCCCCTGGTCGCTTCGAATGTATTGTCTCTCCTAGGGAGCAGCTGATGGCCGTAGTGGACTATGCCCATACTCCCGATGCGCTACTCAATGTGTTGAGCACGTTGAAGCAGTTGCGAAAGCCCGATCAAAAACTAACCACGGTAACAGGTTGTGGTGGGGACCGTGATAAGACCAAACGTCCATTGATGGCAGCGGCGGTAGCGGCGCATAGTGACCGCTTCATTTTTACCAGCGATAATCCACGCTCAGAAGATCCGGCGGCGATCATCAAAGACATGGAGCAAGGATTGTCTGCGGCCGACCTCAAAAAGTATATCCCGATCGTGGATCGCGAGGCCGCTATTAAAACCGCGATCACCTTATCTGCCGCCCAGGATATTATTCTGGTGGCCGGAAAAGGACACGAGCGCTATCAAGATATAAAAGGGAAGAAAGAATATTTCGACGATCGTGAAATGGTTCGCAAATGGTTTGCAAACCTCGATAAATAAAAGGAACTATGTTATATCATCTTTTTGACTGGCTGACCGAAGAGGGCATTCGCTTTCCAGGCAGTCGTGTCTTTGAGTATATCACGTTCCGCACCCTGCTGGCCATCTTATTATCCTTATTTATTACCCTGGTCTATGGCAAGAAGCTCATCAAATTTTTACAGCGCAAGCAGATCGGAGAAAGTATTCGCGAAGAAGGATTGGCCGGAGAAGCCAGCAAGAAAGGCACGCCCACCATGGGAGGAATCATTATCATTTTAGCCATTCTGATCCCGACCGTATTATTGGCCGATCTAACCAAGGTCTATGTGCAATTGATGCTGATAAGCACCGTTTGGCTGGGCATTATTGGATTTATCGATGACTATCTAAAGCTACGTAGTAAGCGCCTGGCACAGTCGCAAGGAAAAGAATATAAAAAGACAAATGCCGATGGACTGGCCGGTTGGTTCAAGATCTTGGGACAGGTGGGGTTGGGTATTACCGTGGGGGCTACGCTATATTTCAATAGCGAGGTGGTTATCTGGAGAGAGTATTCCGGAAAGAATCCGCAAGCGGACAGTACGGTATTCACTAAAACGTTCAATGGCCAAACACATCATTATGTTGCGACCAAAACACCTGTTACGACCATTCCTTTTGTAAAGGACCATGAATTCAATTACTCAAAACTGCTGCCCGAAAACTGGCGCCATTATACCTGGCTTCTCTATATAGTGGTTGTCATCTTTATCATCACGGCCGTTTCCAATGGTGCCAATCTTACGGATGGTCTCGATGGACTCGCCACTGGAACAGCCGCGCTGATCGGGGTCTTGCTGGGCATTTTTGCCTATGCCAGCGGTAATCTGGTCTTTGCCGATTACTTGAACATTATGTACATACCCGATCTGGGAGAGTTGTCGGTTTACATTGCGGCACTGATCGGAGCTTGTATCGGATTTCTTTGGTACAACTCGTATCCTGCACAACTTTTCATGGGCGATACCGGTAGTCTTACCCTGGGGGGTATTATCGCCGCCCTGGCCATTATCGTACATAAAGAATTATTGATCCCTATTTTCTGCGGCGTCTTTTTGGTGGAATCACTGAGTGTGATCATTCAGGTGAGCTATTTCAAATACACCAAGAGGAAGTTCGGCGAAGGAAGAAGGATCTTTCTCAAGGCACCTATACATCACCATTACCAGGTTAAGGGATATCATGAGGTCAAGATCGTGAACCGGTTTTGGATCGTAACGGTGTTGTTGGTGGTGTTCAGTATCGTTACCCTCAAACTGCGGTAAAGTCAAGGATTGTATGGGGAAGCGGGTAGTCATACTGGGAGCAGGAGAAAGCGGGGTCGGAGCCGCTTTGCTGGCGAAACAAAAAGGATATGAGGTGTTTGTCTCTGACGGAAGTTCTTTGAAAGAAAACTATCGTAACGAGCTGTTGCAAGAGCGGATTGCTTTTGAAGAAAATACGCATACGCTCGATCGCATTCTGCAAGCCGATGAGGTGATCAAGAGTCCGGGTATACCCGAAACGGCTGCGGTCATGAAGGCGATTCGGGCCCATGGTATTCCGGTGATCAGTGAGGTGGAGTTGGCGTATCGTCATACGGGAAATAGCCGCATTGTTGCCATCACGGGCAGTAATGGAAAGACCACAACGACCTCGCTAGTCTATCAGTTGTGCCGCAACGCTGGGTTGGATGTAGCGCTGGTCGGTAATATCGGTTACTCATTCGCTCGCCAGGTAGCCGAAGATCCGCACGAACTCTATGTAGTGGAGATCAGCAGTTTTCAACTCGATGATATCGATCAGTTTCGTCCGCACGTGGCGATACTGACCAATATCACCGAAGATCATTTGGATCGTTACGGATATGTTTTCTTGAATTATATCAATAGCAAGTTCAGGATCACCCAAAATCAGGGGCCCGAAGATTATTTTATCTATTGCGCCGATGACGAAGTGACCCAACAGTATGTAAAAAATTTTAGTATTCAATCTAACCAACTACCCATTAGCATGAAAAGAGAAGTATCACCAGGCGCCTTTATCAAAGACGGAGACATGTACGTACGGACCGGTAACGAAGTGATGACCATGAGCGTATTTGATTTTGCGCTAAAGGGTAAGCATAATCAATATAATACGATGGCCGCTTGTGTGGCCGCGGCGACCCTCGACATCCGCAAAGAGAAGATTCGCGATGCCGTGCAACATTTTGAGCAGCTGGAGCATCGCATGGAATATGTCTTGACAGTGCGCGGCGTTGTCTTTATCAACGACAGTAAGGCTACCAATATCAATTCTACTTGGTATGCGCTCGAAAGCATGACTGGGCCGACCGTACTCATTTTAGGCGGTGTCGACAAGGGAAATGATTACAGCTTACTAGCCGAAGGGGTTCGCGAAAAAGTAAAGGCGATCATTTGTCTGGGCAAGGATACCCGAAAGATCCATGAGGCCTTTGAAGCTATTGTGCCTGTAATGGTCGATGTGCAAAGCGCCGAAGAAGCGGTGCAAACAGCTTTTCAGATCGCTACCAAAGGCGATACGGTTCTGTTGAGTCCGGCTTGTGCCAGTTTTGATCTTTTTAAGAATTACGAGGATCGTGGACAACAATTCAAAAAAGCAGTAAAAGAACTCTGACCTATGGAAGCGACGCGCGACATACGACTGGCCGATCTGCGTAATAGTTTTACCACGGATAATCTTCTTAAAAAGACCCGCGGTGATAAGGTGATCTGGGCCTTGGTGGTGGTGCTGACCTTGGTGTCGCTATTGGCCGTATATAGTGCTACCGGTACCCTAGCGTATAAAAATTACAAGGGGAATACCGAGATCTACCTTTTTAAGCAAGTGGGATTGATCTTGGGAGGATTACTGGTCATCTACTTTGCTCACCTGGTCAATTATACCTTTTACTCCAAGGCGGCTCGAATCATCTTTTTATTGTCACTGCCCTTGCTTTTATACACGCTTTTCTTTGGTGTCAAGATGAACGAAGGTAGCCGCTGGATCAAGTTGCCTATCATCAACATGACAATGCAAACTTCCGATCTGGCTAAGATGGCGCTATTCATGTATCTGGCCAGGCTGCTCAGCAAAAAGCAAGATATGATCAAGGATCTTAAGAAAGGATATCTGATGGTCATCTGGCCCGTGCTCGTAACCTGTATGTTGATCGCACCCGCCAACCTGTCTACTGCCTTATTGCTTGGCGCCAGTTGTATGCTATTACTCTTTATTGGAAGAGCCAGCACCAAGCATCTGCTCCTGACCATTGGAGCGGCCCTGATCCCGATCACCTTTTTGATCGTGGCCGCTGTGGTCCGACATCATTCTGAAAATACAGATGAGGTAACGGCTGTAAAAACATCTTCCTCCTCTGCGCTTACGGCTAGGATCAGTACGTGGATCAGTCGGGTGGAGTCCTTTATTTATGGAGGACAAGATAGCGACACCGATGGCTATCAGGTCAATCAGGCCAAGGTGGCCATCTCAAAGGGAGGACTCTTGGGTGTAGGACCAGGAAATAGTACCACTCGAGACTTTTTGCCCCAGGCGTATAATGATTTTATCTACGCCATCATCATCGAGGAGTACGGATTGATCGGCGGTGGATTTATGGTATTTATTTACTTGGTCTTTTTATTTCGTTGTATCAGGATATTCAAGCGATGCCCCTTTGCCTTTGGTGCGTTCTTGGCGTTGGGGCTCAGTTTTACCTTGGTCATTCAGGCTATTGCTAATATGGCGGTAACGGTCAATTTATTTCCGGTAACGGGTGTTACGCTGCCACTGGTGAGCATGGGAGGAAGTAGTTTCTTTTTTACTTGTCTGGCCATTGGTATCATATTGAGTGTAGCAAGAAATGTGGAGCAACTTGAGGGACAGACAGAGGAAGAAACTGTAAAACCGGCTGCGGCATGAGTCTGCGGGTACTGATAGCGGGCGGGGGAACGGGCGGACATATATTTCCGGCATTGGCGATCGCCGGCGCCCTAAAAAAGATGGATGCCTCGATGGATATTTTGTTCGTGGGGGCCAAGGGAAAAATGGAGATGGAGAAAGTGCCGCAGGCAGGGTACTCTATCTGCGGCTTAGATATAGTGGGATTCGATAGAAGTTCTTTGATAAAAAATATGGCACTGCCCTGGAAACTGCTCAAGAGTTTTTGGCAGGTTCGCAAGATCATCCGCGCCTTTCGTCCGGATGCCGTATTGGGAGTGGGAGGGTATTCCAGCTTTCCCGTATTGCGTGTTGCGCAGGCAAGAAGCATTCCGACTTTTTTACACGAGTCCAACGCCTATGCCGGCAAAACCAATCAGCTATTGGCACGACGTGCAACGTGCATCTTTACCGGTGCTGGTGGGCTGGAAAAATTCTTTCCGGCTCACAAGATCTTTTTTACCGGTAATCCTGTACGCGAGTCGATCTGTGCAACACGGCCTGATCGACAACAGGCGGCGAACTTTTTTTCCTTGTCTTCAGATCGAACCACTTTGCTGGTGATGGGAGGCAGTTTAGGAGCTCGCTCAATCAACCGAGCAATCGATCAGGGACTCGATCGGCTTTTGGAAGCGGGCATCCAGGTGATCTGGCAAACCGGAAAGTCATATGCTCCTTTGGCCGCCGCTCGTGTCGCTGACCGTCCAGGTTGTTATACGGCTGATTTTATCAGGGAAATGGAGTATGCTTATGCGGCTGCCGATGTAGTGATCTCCCGATCGGGTGCAATGACGGTGGCGGAATTAGCCGTGGTGGGCAAGCCTGTTTTGTTCGTGCCGTATCCGTTGGCAGCAGAAGACCATCAACGCGTCAATGCAGAGCAACTGGTACGCAAGCAAGCCGCCTGGTTGGTGCCCGATGAGGAAGCCGAGACCTCGTTGGTCTCTCGTGCCTTGGCCCTATGTCTTGATCGATCTGCTCAACGATCGCTCAGCGAGGCCATTGGCTCTTTCGCCGTTCGGGATGCTGCACAAAAGCTGGCCACTGAATTAGTAAAGCAAGTCAGTCAGTAATATGAGGACAACCATCGATACAACGCTTTTGCAAGAAACCTTTCAGGTAAAGGAAGGACTGCGTGAGTTGTATTTTCTGGGTATTGGTGGTATCGGAATGAGTGCGTTGGCCCGTTTTTTTCAGGAGCAGGGGATAAAGGTTTCGGGATATGATAAAACCCCTTCTGCGCTGACTCGCTCCTTAGAGGCTTCGGGTATTGCAGTGCATTACCACGAAGATATTGAGGCACTCTCTCGCGCTGCTGATGCCGTGGTATACACACCGGCGATTCCGGGTTCTCACCTCGAATTGCGCTGGTATCAGGAGAATGGATATACGATTTGGAAGCGAAGCGATCTGTTACAACAGATCACAGCTAGTTCTTTGAATATTTGTATTGCTGGTACGCATGGCAAGACGACTACCTCTACCATGGTAGCTCATTTGCTGCGACATAGTGGTTTTGGAGGCAATGCCTTCTTGGGAGGGATTGCGGCCAATTACGGAACGAACCAGTGGAGCAGTTCGGTCAATTGTTGCGTGGTAGAAGCAGATGAGTACGATCGGAGTTTTCTGAAATTATTGCCTCATGTCGCTCTCATCAGCGCCATGGACCCCGATCATCTCGATATCTATGGAGATGCCACTACCATGGAGGAAGCGTTTATCGATTTCAGTGCCTTGATACCGAAGGGAGGTCTGTTGATCCATAAGTGGGGACTATCTCGTACCTCTTCTCTAAGGGCTCCGCAAACCTTGTCCTATCATTTACACGAGCAACAAGCCGATTGTTATGCGTTAAATAGTCGAGTGCAGGATGGAGGTTATTGTTTTGATGCCATGATCGATAAAGAATGTATCGAGAATATCTTTTTACCCATGGGGGGATGGCATAATGTGGAAAATGCGATCGGGGCTATCACGGTTAGTCGTGTTTTGGGAATAGCACCGGGTGCGATTCGCCAGGCAATGGCTTGTTTCAAGGGGGTGCAACGGCGTTTTGAGAAGCTCATTGATAATGAACGGTTGGTTTTGATCGATGATTATGCACATCATCCCGAGGAGTTGAATGTGTTGTTAGATGGAGTGCGTTCCTTGTATCCGCAGGCCCTTTGCACGATCATCTTTCAGCCGCATCTCTTCTCTCGTACCCGCGATCTGGCTCCTCAGTTTGCCAAGGCGCTCGCGAAAGCAGACAGGGTGGTCCTGTTGCCGCTCTATCCGGCAAGAGAGTTGCCGATCGAGGGTGTCAGTAGCGAGTCGATCGGAAAAGATATGGTGGGAGTGCCATTGTTCTATTTGGGTCAGGAGGAGGTGGTCGATTGGCTGGAGAAAGAATATCGTGATCGACTAATAAATAGACAGCACGTGATCGTAGTAGCCGGTGCCGGAGATATTGACAAGATACCGGCCTTGATAAAAAAACGAATGGAGAATAATTAACTATAACGTATAAACTTGAAATTGAAGAGGATCATAAAACGAATTTTATTTTTTGCCTTTTGGATAGGCATAGCCACCGGTATGTTCCTGGTTTTGTCGGCTGGTATTCGTGAGCGTAATAAGGAGCGACTTCGCTCGTATACGATCGAGATCAAGGCCGGCCCCGGGGGAGGGTTCCTTACGCAAGGAGATGTGGAAGAACTATTGCGACAATCATCTGCTGGTGTACAAGGGGAACTGTTGGCGCAATTCAATCTTCGAGAGGTGGAGACCAAGATCAAATCGCATGTATGGATCAGAGAGGCCCAGTTGTATTTCGACAACCAAGATGTATTACATGTGGCGGTAACGGAAAAGATCCCGTTGGCCAGATTATTCTCTAGTAGTGGTGCCTCTTGTTATCTCGATGAATTGGGGAATCTGATGCCATTATCTGCTGATCGAACCATAAAGGTTCCCGTCTTTACAGGACTCTCAGATTCGATGCTATTGACCCAGCCCGACACCCTATTATTACAACAGATATTGACCATGTCGCAACTGCTACTAAAAGATTCATTTTGGTCCTCGCAGGTGGCACAGGTCGATTATACTCCGGCAAAGGAGTGGGAGCTGGTTCCCACAGTAGGGGATCATATCGTACAATTGGGAGCGCTTACCGATATCCAGGCAAAACTGCGTCGCTTACTGATCTTCTATCAGCAAGTACTCAGTAAAACAGGGCTAAGTCGCTATCGAATGATCGATGTACGATATAACGGACAGGTGCTTGCGGGTAGTGTTAGCAGCGCCCGTGTCGATTCGTTGCAATTAAGAAGAAATGTAGAACGATTGCTGCGCGATGCCACAGAGGCTGAAACCGATACGGTGGTCAAGTTTCTTCCCAAGCCCCTTCAGCCTCTTTTACCTGATGATCCCAATCCTTCGCTAGATGAGTTGAATACCGTACTACCCGGTGCGACTCTGCCCGATACAAATCAATCTCGTACACCTAAAATAAAAAAATCAGACAACCACTAAATCCATCATCATGAACAACCAAAGCCCCATCATTGTCGGTCCGGATATCGGTTCGGTCCCTATGACAAACACCAATCCTGTCATTATCGGTCTCGATATTGGTACTACCAAGATCGCAGTTATTGCCGGACGAAAAAATGAGTTCGGAAAACTTGAGATCCTTGGTTTTGGAAAAGCCAATTCCAACGGGGTCAAGCATGGTCAAGTCCTCAATATTGATGAAACCATCAAGGCGATCCGCACGGCACTTGATAATTGTTTCGCTTCTAACCCCACGCTCGAGATCAAGGAGGTCTATGTAGGAATTGCGGGTCATCATATCAAGAGTTTACAGACCCGGGGTGATATGGTACGTCAGCGCACCGACGAGGAGGTCGCTCAGCATGAGATCGAGAAGCTTATCGATGATCAGCGTAAGACCTATATTCCGGCCGGTGATCAGATCATCGATGTGATCCCACAGGAATTTACAGTCGACAATATTCCCAATATCGCCAACCCGATAGGGTACGGGGGCGTCAAGATCGGAGCGAACTTTCATATTATCACCGGCGATAAAAATGCCATTCGTAATATTAACCGTAGCGTAGAAAAAGCAGGCCTGTTCACAAAGGATCTGGTCTTACAGCCGCTCGCCTCTTCTGCAGCCGTAATGGGGCAAGAAGATCTTGAGGCCGGGGTAGCCATCGTGGATATAGGGGGCGGTACCACGGATCTGGCTGTATTCAACGAAGGTATCCTCAAGCATACCGCAGTAATTCCTTTTGCCGGTGAGAATATCACCAACGATATCAAATCAGGATTAGGGGTATTGAAAACGCAAGCCGAGCAAATGAAGGTGCAATTCGGCAGTGCTTTATCTAATGAAGCCAAGGCCAATGCCTATATAACCATTCCCGGTTTGCGTGGAATGCCTGCCAAGGAGATCAGTGTAAAAAATCTGGCTAATATCATTCAGGCTAGAATGAGTGAGATCATGGATTTTGTGACCTACCATCTTAAGCAGGTAGGACTCGATAATAAAGCGCTCAATGGCGGGATCATTTTGACGGGAGGGGGCTCCCAGCTCAAGCATCTGATCCAGTTGACCGAGTACGTGACGGGTCTGAACGCACGTATTGGTTTTCCCAATGAGCATTTGGCCGCCGGACACATCGAGGAACTTTCCAAGCCTACGTACTCTACTTGTATCGGATTAATCCTGAAAGGCTATGACGATTATGAGCATAACCGTAAGGATTTTGAGAAAGGATATCGTCTGGTCGAAGTTCCTGGTGCGCTTCGTCGTGAAAAAGATATTCCTGTTCCGCAGCCTGAAGAAGCCACAGGGGTCAGCGACAGTCAAATGAAACATCGCCGAAACCTGACCGGTTTTTGGAGCAAGTTCAAAGACCGTATCATCGATCTCTTCAAGGAAGAAGAGGATAATCGTCTCGGCTAACTAAAACAAACCAACTAACCCATTCGCAACCCTTCCAAAACAAAACGCTCATGATCCATTTTGATTTGCCCACCGAGAAGTCTTCCATCCTCAAGGTAATAGGAGTCGGAGGAGGCGGAAGCAACGCTGTCAATTACATGTTCAATCAACAAATCGAAGGCGTCAATTTTGTCATCTGTAACACCGATGCGCAGGCGCTTGCCGCCAGTGGAATTCCGAATCGAGTACAATTGGGGCCCCACCTGACGCAGGGGCTCGGTGCTGGTGCTAATCCCGATATCGGCAGACAGGCTACCGAAGAATCGCTCGAGGAGATCAGAAAGATACTCGAAGTCAATACCAAGATGGCTTTTATTACGGCCGGTATGGGAGGAGGAACGGGTACAGGAGGAGCACCCATCATTGCCAAGATCTGCAAAGACCTGGGTATCCTGACCGTCGGTATCGTGACGACTCCATTTGCCTATGAGGGAAAGAAACGTTTACAACAAGCTGAAGAAGGTATCCGTCAGCTGCGCCAGCATGTTGACACCTTGCTGGTCATTAGTAATGATAAATTGCGTCATCAGTTCGGTAATTTAAAGATGCGCGAAGCCTTCGAGAAAGCGGATAACGTACTGGCTACCGCCGCTCGTTGTATCACCGATGTGATCAACAGCACCGGGCAGATCAATGTTGACTTTGCCGATGTTTGTACCGTGATGCGAAATGGAGGTCGTGCCATTTTAGGGCATGCCGAAGTGGCGGGTACGCATCGCGCTCAGTTGGCTATAGAAGAAGCTTTGAATTCGCCCCTGCTCAACGACAACGAGATCAAGGGAGCCAAGTGGATCCTTATTAATATCAACTCTGCTCGGGGAGAATCTGAATTTACTATGGACGAAGTAGAAGTAATCCAGGAGTATCTGCTCACCAAGGCCGGTGAGAATACCGATGTGATCCTCGGCATGGGATATGATGATCTGTTGGGCGATAAACTCGGCATCACTTTGATCGCAACGGGTTTCGAGCACAAGGATACGATCAGTGCCGCCCCAACAAAAAAAGGAATCCCTGAAGAAGAGAAGATCGTTATGGTCTTGGGACAACAACCGGATGCACCGGCTGCCACCACTACCCAACCGCCGGTCGTATCCGCTTCCGCACCACCCGTCCCCTCTCCAATAGTGTCGCCGGACTCGTCCTCACTGCCTTCCTCATCGGAGTTAATGCCTCGGTTGGTCGAATTATCCGAGCCCGATCCGGCTTCAGCCATCAATTCGCAGCCAACGGAAGAACCTGTGATTCGATTATCATTGGCAGATCCTCTCTCTTCTCATTCCCCCTCTTCTTCGACTGCAACGGAGACAAGCACTGCAAATAGTAGTGCTGCGGTCATTCTCGAAACAGATGCCAGTTATCTTGCTGCAGCAGTCCCGGTTAGTTCAACTGCGGCTGCCGGAGGCTATCTTACAAGGCCTACTAATATTTATGCGGAGCCTCCGACTCCGGTGCCAGCTACTCCTGCATCAATCGCCACAACCCCTGTACTGGTTACTACCGATCCTGTAATGCCATCGGTAGAAGTTGTATCAGATCCGGTAGAATCCGTTCTGCCCGTTGTTGAGGAGATGCCGGTAGCTGCTACCGTGTCGACGGAGCCCGAGGAGATGCAAATGCAACTGGTGGAAAGGGACGAGCCCTTGACAGCCACTACGCCGCTGCTGTATGAGATTCATTCTGTTTCTTCCGCTGTCAAAGAAGAAGATAGCATGGTTGATGATATCGTTGAGCAACAGCGTCGCGCTGCGGAGCGTTTGCAAAAGCTGCGCAACCTTAGTTATAATGTCAACACGGCCGATCCAAATAATGAGTTCGAAACGATCCCAGCCTATGTTCGTCGTAACATGGAGTTATATAGCAGTAGTTCTCAGATCGAGAACTTCTATAGCAGCTACGAGGTAAAAGAGGACTCTTCCAAGCAAGGACCTATTAGTTCGTTAAATACTTTTCTAGATGGCAAAAAGCCGGATTGATTATTTTATGATCTGTTCACAACGGCTTTTCTGATAGTATGAGTAGTGGACAAACAGTATTGATTACAGGGGGCACCGGCCTGGTGGGCACCGCCTTGGTTCAAGCTCTTTTACAAAAAGGGTATAAGATCATATTGTTGACGCGAAACCCCCAGGCCAATTCCTTGCCTTTTGCTTCTCATCCATCCATAACGTATGGGTATTGGCATCCTGAAAAAGGTATTCTTGATCCCGAGTTGGTCGCCAAGGCCGATCATATAGTGCATCTTGCTGGTGCGAACGTGGCCGAGAAACGGTGGACATCTGCTCGCAAAAAAGAGATCGCGGATAGTCGTGAACAGTCGGGGCAATTATTGGTACGTGTCTTGCAAAAGAGTACGCATCGTCCAGTTTCCTTTATCAGTGCTTCTGCCATTGGTTGGTATGGGCCCGATTCCGAAAAAAGTCCGAAACCGTTTACGGAAGAAGATCCCTGCGACCCTTCTTTTTTAGGGGTTACCTGCCAGAAATGGGAGGACAGTACAAAGCCCATCGAGGCACTTGCTATTCGGCGAGTGGTGCTGCGCATTGGGATCGTTCTAAGTCGAAAGGGCGGGGCGCTTCCAGAATTTGAGAAGCCGCTTCGGTTTGGCGTTGCACCTGTCTTAGGATCCGGGCATCAGATCATCAGTTGGATCCAGATCGAAGATCTGGTAGCCATGATCCTGTTTTCTATGGAGCATGCAGCGCTGCGGGGTATCTTTAATGCAGTATCTCCCCATCCTGTGTCGCAGCGCGAGTTGATGATCAACTTAGCCCGCCAACGAGATCATTTCTACATTCCTTTTCCAGTACCCTCGCTGCTATTAAAGATAATATTGGGTGAAATGAGTATCGAAGTACTAAAAAGCGCTACGGTCAGTGCCGCTAAGATCTTACATAGCGGATTTCAATTTCAGTATCCCACTATCGAAAAGGCGCTTCCGGTTTCTTAGTTACGAATGGGCTTGCCCGATGTAAGCACACTTTGAATTCTCTCCAACGACTTTTTCTCTCCGCAAAGTGACAAAAACGCTTCTCGTTCCAAGTCGAGCAGGTACTGCTCCGAAACGGGTGTTCGTTCACTCAGATCACCGCCACACATTACATAAGCCAGCTTTTTGGCGATCAGGGCATCGTGTGCGCTAGCATAACCAGCCGTTTGCATGGCATGAATTCCAGCATACAATACACCCAGCCCGGCTCGTCCTAGCACGTTGATATCTTTTCGCTCTATGGGTCGGTTGTATCCCGATTCTTGCAGGGCAAGTACAGCTCTTTTCGCTGTGGCAATTCGACGATTGCTGTTATAAACGATCTCATCGATCCCCTTGCGATAAATACCCATCGTAAAAGCTTCGGCGGCCGAAGTGGCTACCTTAGCTGTAGCAATGGACATAAAGCGATGCTTTAGGGTGTTGGTATCGGGTTCGTCCAGATGCATCTCATCTGCCGCACGTAGCGCAAATTCTTTAGTGCCCCCTCCGCCCGGTATCAGTCCAACGCCTAATTCGACCAGTCCCGTATAGGTTTCAGCGGCAGGGCAACATTTATCGGCATGTAAGGTAAGTTCACAACTACCGCCCAAGGTTAATCCATGTGGTGCCACCACAACGGGTATAGAAGAATAGCGGGCACGCATGGTCGTTTGTTGAAATAATCGAATGGCCAGGTCTAGTTCGTCGTATTCTTGTTCAATGGCCATCATAAAGATCATGCCGACATTGGCACCGGCAGAGAAGTTGGCTCCCTCATTGGCAATGACCAGTCCGCGATAGGATTGTTCCGCTTTTTCAATGGCTGTTTGAATGCCACTAAGTACATCTCCTCCAATGCTTCCCATTTTAGTTTGCCATTGAAGGCCCAATACATCATCGCCTAGATCGTACAGCGTACAAGAGCTATTCTTCCAAACTGTTTTTTCTTTGTGGTGGCTCATCACCAAAAAGTCGGCACCCCCTGGAAGCGGTTTATAGGTTCCGCTGGCGGGCTCATAGCAACTGCGAATTCCTCTTTCTGTTTTATAGAATGTCGTTTGACCTTTTGCGATCATTTCTTTGACCCAGGCTGCCGCAGGTATGCCGGCCTTGTCCATATCGCCAACCATGTTGGCAACACCCAGAATATCCCAGGTCTCAAAGGCACCCAACTCCCAGCCAAATCCGGCCATCATGGCATCATCTACTCGGTATAGCTCGTCACTGATCTCTGGGATGCGGTGTGATATATACGAGAAGATATGGTAGTGAAGTAGGCGATAGAATTCGCCGGCCTTGTCTTTTCCCTTTAGCAATGCGATCAAGCGGGTCGAGAGGTCCTCTATGGGTTTAGCAACTTCCAGTGTGGCAAACGATGCTTTTTTGCGGGGTAGATAGGTAAGACTTTCCAGATCCAGCGTCAAGATCTCTTTTTTGCCCTCTTCATTTTTTGTTTTCTTAAAAAATCCTTGCCCGGTTTTATCGCCCAGCCAATTATTATCGACCATTTTTTGTAACCAATCCGGAATGGCAAAAAGGGCCTTCGCTTCGTCATGCGGACAATTAGCAGCCACTCCCGAGGCCACTTTGACCATGGTGTCGATGCCTACTACATCGGCCGTGCGAAAGGTGGCTGATTTTGGTCTTCCGATAATAGGGCCGGTAAGGGCATCGATCTCATCGACACTCAACTGTAGTTGTTGCTTTAAGTGTATGATGGCCATGATCGCGAAGACCCCAATGCGATTGGCAATAAAGGCGGGCGTGTCCTTGCACTTGACGGTGGTTTTACCTAAGTGCAGGTCGCCATAGTGCATTAGAAAGTCCACAAGAGCCGGATCGGTATCGGGCGTGGGAATAATCTCCAGTAGTTTAAGGTAACGAGGAGGATTAAAAAAATGCGTACCGCAAAAATGCTTTCGGAAATCGTCACTCCTGCCGGTCGTCATCATCGAGATCGGTATGCCCGAGGTATTGGAGCTAATGATCGTACCGGGCTTTCTATATTTTTCTACCTTCTCAAATAATTGTTGTTTGATGTCAAGTCTTTCGACTACGACCTCGATGATCCAATCGCAGGTTGCAATTTCGTTGAGATTGTCATCGAAATTGCCCGTACGAATTCGGTTGATCATCTCTTTCTCATAGAGAGGAGCGGGATTACTCTTTACGCTTGACTGTAAGGCTTCGTTGACGATCCGGTTGCGGGCGGCCTTTCCATCGGCAGTGGTGACGCCAGCCGGTACAATATCCAACAACAATACATCGAGCCCCACGCCTGCAAAGTGACAGGCAATACGAGAGCCCATTACACCGCTGCCCAGCACCGCCACCTTACGAATGTTTCGGTTCATAAAAAATAGTTAGTTATGCAACTAATTTACTGCTACTAAATTACTGGATTTAAAATTCGAAACGAAAAAACTCAGCTAACGTTCGCGCCTGGATCGATGGGATCTTCGGGTTGAATAAAATGTAATTTTCCGGAAGCATCCTCCGCCATCAGGATCATACCGTTGCTCTCGATCCCTTTCATTTTTCGAGGGGCCAGATTCGTTACCACGGTCACTTGTTTACCGATCAGTGTTTCCGGAGCATACTGCAGGGCAATTCCACTCACAATAGTGCGGACCTCTTGCCCCAAATCTACTTGCAGGCAAAGTAGTTTGTCGGCTTTTTCTACTTTTTGCGCCGCACGAATGATGCCAGTCTTTAGTGATAGCTTGGCAAAGTCTTCGTATTGAATAATAGCCTTGGCAGGCGCAGCAGGGGCTTTCTCTTGTGAAACGGGGCCTGCAGAAGTAGTTGATTGAACAGCCGCATTCGTACCAGAAGCGGACGCTGCTCCGGAGGAAGAAGTAGACATGGCGTTTTGCTTTAGTTTTTCAACTTGTGTCGATATTTCGCTATCCTCTATTTTTCTGAAGAGTAATTGCGGGGCTCGCAGAGAGTAGCCGGTCTTCAATAGGTCGATCTTCCCGGCATTTTCCCACTGCAGCATCTTTTCGACAACTTTCATTTGATAGAGAAGCGTGCGTGCCGTGTGCGGCATAAAGGGGTTGATGAGGATCGACAAATTGGCTGTCAATTGTAAGCAAAGATGAATGCAATTGTCGATCCTTGCCTGTGCCGAGGGATCTTGCTCTAGCTGTTTGGCCAGTACCCAGGGCTCTTTTTTCTGCATGTACTGATTTCCTTTTCTCGATAGGTCGATGATCTCAAAAAGGGCTTCTCTGAATTTATACTGCTCGAGCAGGGCTTCAATGGTGGCGGGCGCTTGTTCTATGGTCTTACGCAATTCTTCGTCAACTGCATCCAGTTGTTGCGAATGAAGAGGGGGAACTTTTCCGGCACATAATTTATGCATCAATACCCAGGTGCGATTTACGAAGTTGCCAAAGATGGCGACCAGTTCTGAGTTGACCGCCTCTTGAAATCCTTTCCAGGTAAATTCACTGTCTTTGGTCTCGGGGGCGATTTGTGTAAGGTAATAGCGCAGCATATCTACGCATTGTTCACCCCCATTAGGAGCCTCTACGAAATCGCGGATATAGTCTCGCATATCGAGCTTCCAATTCCGGCTGGTGCTCATTTTATCTCCTTCCAAGTTCAAGAATTCATTGGCGGGTACGTTCTCTGGCAAGATATACCCGTGAAGTTTCAGCATCACTGGAAAAATGATGCAGTGAAAAACAATATTATCCTTTCCAATAAAATGGACCAGTTTGGTCTCTTTATCTTGCCAGTAGGGTGCCCAGTCCTTGCCCTTATCGAGGGCCCATTGTTTGGTAGCGCTGATATATCCGATAGGTGCGTCGAACCATACATACAATACCTTACCATCGGCTCCCTTTATCCGAGGGGGCAAGGACACGCCCCAGTCAAGGTCGCGGGTAACCGCACGGGCTTGTAGTCCGCCCTCTATCCATCCTTTGCATTGTCCCACTACGGTGGGGCGCCAGTCTTTTTGATGGTCTTCCAAGATCCATTGTTTCAAAAAGGATTCGTGTCGGTCAAGGGGTAGATACCAGTGTGTCGTCTTTTTCTTGATCGGCGGCTTACCACTTAGCGTGCTGACTGGATTGATCAGTTCCTCTGGGCTTAAGGCACGTCCGCAGCTTTCGCACTGATCGCCCACAGCCCGGTCACTGCCACAGGCCGGACAGATACCTTTGATGTAGCGGTCAGCTAAAAAGCTGTTGGCCTCTTCGTCAAAGAACTGCTCGGTCTCTTTGGTCTCCAGGGCTCCTTGTTGTTCTAGCGTATCAAAAAAAGCGGCTGCTGTTTGGTGGTGAATGGGGGCACTAGTGCGATGATAGATGTCGAAACTGATCGAGAGCTTCTCAAAGTCTTCTTTCAAGGCCACATGATACTTGTCAATGATCGCTTGTGCTGTGGTGCCTTCTTTTTTGGCCTGAATGGGAATGGCCGTTCCATGCTCGTCACTTCCGCACACAAACACCACGTCGCGCTGTTGTGCTCTTAGGTAACGCACATAAATATCGGCGGGAATGTAGGCACCCGCTAAATGCCCCACATGTTTTAATCCATTTGCGTAGGGTAGGGCTGATGTTACCAGGTATCTTTTTGGGGTAGCCATAGTGGGAGCAAAAATACCGTAATCGCCGCTGGTCCCAAAATGCCTTAGGCTTATTACCTTTATTCTTTCTTTCTACTCCATCATGAAGCAACCTCCTTATTTGCAAGCCGGTGATACCATTGCCTTGGTTTGTCCTGCGGGTTATATGCCAGCCGAAAAGGTACAGACCTGCATAAAGGTCTTGGAAGGGTGGGGCTACCGGGTAATGGTCGGATCGACAGTCGGTGGAAATTCGACTACCTATTTTTCCGGTACCGATCAAGAGCGTCTTACCGATCTGCAGCGCATGCTCAACGATAAATCCGTTCGGGCCATCCTCTGTGCTCGAGGGGGCTATGGTACCGGAAGAATTATCGAACAACTTGATTTTACTGCCTTTGCTGAATTTCCGAAATGGATCATCGGATTTTCTGACATTACCATATTGCATGCGCACATTTATCGCCACTTTGGCATTTGCACTTTACACGCCCCTATGGCGGCCGCTTTCAATGATGGGAAATGGCAACAAGAGTATGTACAATCGCTTCGGGAGACCTTGCAAGGGGTTAGTTCTGCCTGCAGTGGTCCTGAGCATACCTTTAATCGAATGGGAAAAGTAAAAGGCGAACTGGTAGGAGGTAATCTTGCCTTACTGGCCCATCTTATTGGATCCCCTTCGGCACTGGACACACGCCATAAAATTCTTTTTATTGAGGATGTGGGGGAGCCGCTTTACAACATAGACCGCATGATGTGTCAGCTAAAGCGAAGTGGTATGCTCGATTCATTAGCCGGGTTGGTCGTGGGTGGATTCTCCGAATGTAAAGACAGCGACCGCCCCTTTGGTAAAAACGCCTATGAAATTATCGAATCGTGGATCAGCGAGTACGATTATCCGGTCTGTTTTGATTTTCCGGTAAGTCATACCGATCGAAATATGACCTTGAAACACGGTGCCTTGTACGAGCTTAAGATCGATGCCACCGGCTCGCTGCTGGCCGAGTGGTAATCTCGTTAATGATCAATGATCTAGTAAGGTCGATAGGTGTTGAAGGGTTTCCGGAAAGCTAAACAGGTCATTGTGAGATCCCTCCTTGATAGTAATTAATTGGTCTCCTTTTTTAAATAGGGTCGATAGTCGTTGGGATTGCGAATACGAAATGATCCCATCATCGGTTCCATGGAGAATGGTAACGGGCGCTGTTACATAGGGGAGATATTGATAGGTGGGCAACTCATAGCGCAGCAGCATCGAAACTGGGTAAATTGGCAAAAAGCGTTGCACGACGTCGGGAAATTGGTAATAGGGGGTCTCCAAGATCAGTTTACGGCAATCTCGTCTCGACGCTAATTG
>Ga0078894_10000192_pt1 | contig 39610 bp, 28 predicted proteins | sample LauGreSu1BDMLBSD_2_FD_67506 | JGI IMG/M metagenome (GOLD analysis project Ga0078894, IMG submission 67506) | Freshwater lake microbial communities from Lake Michigan, USA - Su13.BD.MLB.SD (version 4) (version 4) | ecosystem: Environmental > Aquatic > Freshwater > Lake | place: Lake Michigan...
TATAATTATAATAAAATATTTTATTTAATAATATTGTATCAATTTGCTGTAATTGAAAACCATTCAAAAATTGAATTAAATAAAATTGAATCAGAATATGTTAATTTAATTCACAAAATGGGCTTTTATAAATTTACAACAGATTATCTGAAAACCTATTTTAAGAAAAAAGAAGATTAAAAAATCTTACATTTTCTCCATCAACTCCAATGCTTTATTAATTGACTTTACATTTTCAAAAGTCAATAACAAGCGCAAGCCGTTTTTGGTTTCTTTTTCTTTCATTTTACAAAGGCTACTGTTATGTTGTACAAATTGCACCATTTTCATAAAACGATTGGATTGGTAGAAATCGCTTTGTTGGTCGCCCACAAAATAGCCAATCATTTTGCCTTGTTTTAAAACTAATTTTTCAATTCCAATGCTGGTGGCTTTCCATTTGATACGGATGGAATTGAGTAAGGCCACCGCTTCTTTTGGTAAAGCACCAAATCTGTCGGTTAATTTTTGTTCGTATTGAAGGAGGGTTGCTTCATCTTTGATAGCGCCAAGTTCGTTATACAAACTCAATCGCTCGGTAATGTTGTTGATGTAATCATCGGGGAACAGTAATTCGAAATCGGTGTCAATTTGTAAATCTTTGACGTATTCTTTGGTTTCGATGTTGTTTTCAGTTGGGTATAATTCTTTGAATTCGTTTTCTTTCAATTCCTCAATGGCTTCGTTCATGATTTTTTGATAGGTATCAAATCCAATATCGTTGATAAAACCACTTTGTTCGCCACCTAATAAATCTCCAGCACCACGAATTTCTAAATCTTTCATGGCAATGTTGATACCACTTCCCAGTTCGCTAAATTGCTCCAATGCCTGAATTCTTTTTCGGGCATCATCGGTCATTGCCGAATAAGCCGGGGTAATGAAATAGCAAAACGCCTTTTTGTTGCTTCGTCCCACACGACCCCGCATTTGATGCAAATCAGACAAACCAAAATTATTGGCATTATTAATGAAAATCGTATTCGCATTGGGCACATCCAAACCACTTTCAATAATGGTTGTGGCAACCAAAACATCGAATTCGCCATTCATAAATGCCAACATTAACTCTTCAAGTTTTTTGCCATCCAATTGGCCGTGACCAATACCAACTCGCGCATCGGGTACCAAACGCTGAATCATTCCGGCAACTTCTTTAATATTTTCAATGCGGTTGTTGATGAAGAATACTTGTCCGTTGCGCTGAATTTCATACGAAATCGCATCCCGAATTAACTCTTCTTGAAAACGAACCACTTGCGTTTCGATTGGATATCTATTGGGTGGAGGCGTAGTTATTACCGATAAATCGCGTGCCGCCATCAATGAAAATTGCAAGGTCCTCGGGATAGGCGTTGCCGTTAAGGTCAAAGTATCCACATTGGCAGAAATTGTTTTGAGTTTATCTTTTACATTCACTCCAAACTTCTGTTCCTCGTCAATAATTAGCAATCCCAAATCTTTGAATTGTACATTGTTGTTTACCAATTGGTGCGTGCCAATAATAATATCAAGTTTCCCTTCGGATAATTCTTTAAGAGTTTGGGTTTTTTCTTTGGCAGTTCTAAATCGGTTTAAATAGCCAATACTAACCGGCATGTCTTTTAATCGTTCCGAAAATGTTCTATAATGTTGGTAGGCCAAAATAGTGGTGGGCACTAATACAGCCACTTGTTTTCCGTTATCTACTGCTTTAAATGCCGCTCGAATAGCAACCTCAGTTTTTCCAAAACCTACATCGCCACACACCAAGCGATCCATTGGGCGATCGTTTTCCATATCCAATTTGACATCGGATGTTGCAGTAATTTGATCGGGGGTGTCTTCGTAAATGAATGAACTTTCAAGTTCTTTTTGCAAATAACTATCAGGTGCACAAGCAAATCCTTTTTCCAATCTTCTTTTCGCATAAAGCTGAATTAAATTGAAAGCAATATGTTTTACTCGCGCTTTTGTTTTTTGTTTTAAGGCTTTCCAAGCACCACTTCCTAACTTGTAAATTTTTGGTGGAGCACCATCTTTACCATTGTATTTGGATATTTTATGCAGCGAATGTATGCTTACATATACAATATCATTATCGGCATAAACTAGTTTGATTGCCTCTTGGGTTTTGCCTTCCACCTGAATTTTCTGCAAGCCACCAAATTTTCCAATTCCGTGGTCAATGTGGGTAACATAATCGCCAACGGTTAGTAAATTCAGTTCTTTTAGCGTGATGGTTTGCTTTTTGGAATACCCATTTTTGATGCTAAATTTATGATAGCGTTCAAATATTTGGTGGTCGGTATAATAGGCAATTTGATGTTCTTCGTCAATAAAACCTTGATAAAGCGGAAAAACTACAGTTTGGTATTGCTTGCGGATGCTCTCGTGATTTTCTTCATCGATATCTTCAAAAATATCATGAAAACGATTCGCCTGACTTTCATTGGAACAGAATAAATAATTCTTAATTCCGTTGGAATTGTTGTCGCTTAAATTATTCAGTAGCAAATCGAATTGTTTGTTGAAAGAAGGCTGAGGTTGGATGTGAAATTCTATGGTTTTATCTATAGAAAAAGTAGGGGCATTACTCAATTCGACTACCGAAAAATTCAGTGCTTTTTTCAGAAATTGTTTCTGATTCACAAATAATTCATCTGGAACGAGCCGGTTTACGGTGGCATTCAATTTTGAAAATGCTTCGATTGCTTTATCGAAAAGTTTGTCTAATTGTTGCCCGGTGAAATCGGTATCTTGAATAAAAAGTACCGTTTTTTCGGAAATGTAATCGAGGAAACTCTCTCTATTTTCTTCAAAAAATTTATTTTCCATGTTTGGAATGATGGAAACTTTCTTTAATTTTTCAATGGAAAGTTGGGTTTCTACATCAAAACTACGAATGGAATCTACTTCATTTCCAAAAAATTCAATTCGATACGGATTGTCATTTGAAAACGAAAACACATCTACAATTCCGCCACGAACCGAGAATTCTCCGGGTTCGGTTACAAAATCGACTCTTTTAAAATTGTATTCAAATAATACTTCGTTGATAAAATCTATCGCCAATTTGTCGTTTACCGAAATCTTGAAGGTGTTTTTTTCAAGTTCTTTTTTGGTAACTACTTTTTCAAAAATGGCTTCGGCATACGAAACAATTATTGCCGGTTTTTTGCGAGAATTTATTCGGTTTAAAACCTCCGATCGAAGTAAAATATTGGCGTTATCGGTTTCGTCAATTTGATAAGGACGGCGGTACGAACCCGGATAAAACAATACATCTTGGTCGTTTAATAACTGCTCTAGATCGTTGAGGTAATAAGCCGCTTCTTCTTTATCGTTAAATAATAACAGGAAGGGCAATTCTGCTTTTTCAAAAGTAGCTTCAAGTACCAAAGACAAGGCCGACCCCAATAATCCTTTCGCATTTATCTTGCAATCGCGTTGTTGGATTGCGTTGGCTAACTGCTGAACTTTGGTCGAATTTTGATAAACGGAAGTAAAACTACTTTTATTCAAGAGGGTGCTTTTTGAAATTTAGTTTGGAATGGCTCTAGAAGTATCCTTCATTTTTATAAGGTCTTGCTCGCCTTCTTCCATTGGAATCTGACTTCGTTTTACAATTTCTTCCATTTGCAATTGAAAGTAGTCGATTTCTGTATTGAGCTCATTAACTAATTTTATTACTTTTTGCTCCGGAATTTGACGTAAATGAATGTATAAATCCAAACTTTTTACTTTGGTGATAATAACTGAAATTCTGCTTTTTATTTGTTGGTTGTTAAATTCAGCTGGAACAGTTAACTCCAATTCCATTGCTTTTTTTGACAAAACAGCTGCTTTTTTTTGGAATGCTCCAATGGTGCTTTTTGGTTTCTGATTGATCTCGGTTAGAAAGTTTCGCCATTCTACCCAGTTGTTTATTTTGGCTTGGGTGGTTCCTTCTAGTGGAGAAATATCAAACACCCAACCGCGTTCAATTGCTGAAAAGACCACTTCTCTTTTTTTCGCTTCTTTTTGTTGCGCTACGATTAATTCTTTGTTTTCATTTTGGCATGAAACAAGAAGTAAGGTTATTAAAAGTGTGCAATAGGTCTTAAATGGCATGGCGCTATTTTGAATTAGATTACAAAAATACAAAAGTAGTAGTTTTGTTGTAGCGATTTTGTGAAAGGATTGATAAATGTTCGGAAGTAGGAGTTTCAAATATTCTTAACGAAATCGTTATATTTGTAGCACAAACAAACAAATTATGTCTGCCAAAATATTAATTATTGGTGCTTGCGGTCAAATTGGAACCGAGTTAACTACAAAACTGCGAAGCATTTATGGGAATGATAATGTCATTGCCTCTGATATTAGAAAGCTAAATAATGATATCGTAAACAACGGAATCTTTGAAGTTGTAAATGCCCTAGATTACAATCAAATTGAACATTTGGTAGAGCAATATCAAATTACCGATGTCTATTTAATGGCGGCGTTATTATCGGCTACAGCAGAAAAAAATCCAGCTTTTGCTTGGGATTTAAATATGAATTCGCTTTTTCATGTTTTGAATTTGGCGAAAGCCAAAAAAATAAAAAAGATATTTTGGCCATCTAGTATTGCCGTTTTTGGACCAACAACTCCAAGAGAAAATACACCACAATACACTATTATGGAGCCAACCACAGTTTATGGAATTAGTAAACAAACTGGGGAGCGCTGGTGCGAATACTACCACCATCAATATGGTGTGGATGTGCGCAGCATTCGATATCCAGGGTTGATTAGTTGGACCACCGAGCCAGGTGGAGGAACTACCGATTATGCGGTAGATATTTACCATAAAGCATTGAAGAAAGGGAAGTTTGAGTGCTTTCTTTCGGAGGAAACAAAGTTACCCATGATGTATATGGACGATGCCATTAGAGCCACCGTAGAAATTATGCAAGCCGATAAAGATGCTGTAAAAATTAGATCGTCATATAATTTGGCAGGGATAAGTTTTACTCCAGCTGAAATTGCAGAAGAGATTAAAAAACACCTTCCGAATTTTACAATTTCTTACAAACCCGATTTTCGACAAAAAATTGCCGATAGTTGGCCGGCTTCCATTGATGATTCGGCAGCAAGAGAAGATTGGGGTTGGAAACACGAATTTGAAATGGATTCGATGACCGAGGTGATGTTAGAAAATTTAAAGAAATAGCATAAAAAAAATCCCAATCATGAATTGGGATTTTTTTATAAGAAAAAGGACTAATTCTTATTTAGCCGATTCGAATCTTTTAGAAACTTCCACCCAATTAATGACATTAAAGAATGCTTCAATATAATCTGGACGACGGTTTTGGTAGTTTAAATAGTAAGCATGCTCCCAAACATCCATTCCAAGAATTGGAAATCCGCCGCAACCTACACCAGGCATTAATGTATTGTCTTGATTAGGTGTTCCGCAAACCTCAAGTTTTCCGTCTTTTACACAAAGCCAAGCCCAACCTGAACCAAATTGAGTAGCGCCTGCTTTAGCAAATGCTGCTTTAAATTCGTCAAACGAACCAAAATCTCTTTCGATAGCTGCTAATAAATCGCCTGTTGGCAGCCCACCACCGTTTGGAGACATTACGGTCCAAAACAAATTGTGGTTGTAAAATCCGCCACCATTGTTACGAACTGCCGCTTTAGTCATATCTAGATTAGATAGGATATCTTCGATAGATTTTCCTTCTAAATCGGTTCCTGCTATTGCCGCATTTAAGTTGGTGGTGTATGCATTATGATGTTTTGAATGGTGAATTTCCATTGTTCGCGCATCAATATGTGGTTCTAACGCATCGTAAGCGTAAGGTAATTGTGGTAATTCAAATGCCATAATATATTTATTTATGTTAGTATTAAAATTGATTTCAAATTTATACATTTAACTTCGAAAAATGAAATTCTATTTTTCAATTAACAAATAATTAAAATTGGTTTACTTTTATCCAATAAATTTTCAAAACCGATCTGCGTAATATATGACCCAAAATAAACCCGCTTTTTCTTTATATGATGCTTCGGCAGGTTCTGGAAAAACCTATACTTTGGTAAAAGAATACCTAAAAATTATTTTGTTATCCAAAAAGCCAGACGCCTATAGAACCATTCTTGCCATCACTTTTACCAATAAAGCGGTGCATGAAATGAAAAGTAGGGTGGTGGAGAGTTTGACGGAGTTTACAAAAGACACGCCTTCTGATAAAGCATTGGAGTTAATGCAAGTTATCAATGCCGAAACCCAATTAAGTATTCAAGATATTCAAGCAAAAGCTAAAAGCATCATCAAAAATTTGATTCATAATTACGCTGCTTTTGATATTTCAACCATTGATAAATTTACGCATCGGGTAATTCGGACTTTTGCGCATGATTTAAATTTACCCATCACTTTTGAAGTTTCATTGGACACCGAAAACTTGTTGGCTGAAGCGATAGATGCTTTGATTGCTCAGGCGGGTGAAGATGAAACACTCACCAATTTGCTAGTGGATTTTACGATGCAAAAAACCGACGAGGATAAATCGTGGGATATTTCTCGTGAAATTATGGATACCGGAAGGTTGATTTTAGACGAAAACAACCGAGAAGAAATCAAGCATTTTAATACTAAAACCATCTCTGAATTTGTAGAAATAAAAAATAAATTAAGCGCGCTTTCCAAAGAAATAGAAGATGAAACAGTAGAAATGGCCAATCTAGCCATGCGCTTGATAAATGAAAAAGGGATTGATGTAAAGTCATTTTCTGGAGGATATTTACCAAAACATATTGCGAGTATTCAAAATAGAAAGTTCAATCCAGGTAATAAATTGTATCGCGAGCCTGAAGACATCAAAATCAATAAAACAGCTAAAGATTCAGCTATTATTGAAGGGATAATTCCTGATTTATTAGTGGTGCTGGAGGCAATTTACATCAAATTTGAAAGCAGAAATTTTTACGAAGCATTCTTAAAAAACATTACGCCTCTTTCTTTATTGAATACGGTAAGCAACGAATTGGCTAAAATTCAAAAAGAGCAAAACATACTTTCCATTTCCGAATTTAATAAGTTAATTAACGAACAAATTCAAAACCAACCGGCTCCGTTTATTTATGAACGATTGGGCGAGCGGTACCGTCATTTTTTTATTGATGAATTTCAGGATACTTCCGAAATGCAATGGCAAAATTTGATTCCGTTAATCGATAATGCTTTGTCAAGCGAAGACATGCAGGGCGAAAGAGGGTCGCTGCTTGTGGTGGGAGATCCGAAACAGTCTATTTACAGATGGCGTGGCGGAAAAGCCGAACAGTTTATTGAATTGTCTAAAGGCGCTAATCCGTTTGTAAATCCAGATTGGAAGCCGTTTAGTTTGGACACTAATTATAGAAGTTATTCGGAGGTAATTGATTTCAATAATAATTTCTTTAAGTATTTGTCTGGGCAATTTCAAAACGAAGATTATAAAGATTTGTATGAAAATCACAGCCATCAAAAGGAGAACAATAAAAAAGGCGGATTGGTTTCGATTTCTTTTTTACCAAAAGTAGATGAAGACGAGGAAGAGGAAGAAAATTCCGACAAATTCAAAATGTATTTGAAAGCCACTTTGGCCAAAATAGAAGAAATCAAAAAGAACGGATTCAAGAATAAAGACATTGTAATTCTAACCCGTAAAAAAAATCAAGGAACAGCAATTGCTAATTATTTGACGGAAAATGGAGTCTTAATTTTATCTTCAGAAAGTATATTAATTGGCGCTTCAACAGAAGTAAAGTGTGTAATAAATTTCCTACGATATTTAAAAAACAGCAACGATCAAGAATCCAAAGCACAACTGTTGTATTATTTGGCCGTAAACCACCAAAGCAGCATACCTATTTCCGATTTTATTGCGCACGGAATTGCACTAAAAAAAGAAAAAGAATTTCAAGAGTGGTTGTTGCAAATTGATCTGAATCTTTCTTTTGAGGTTTGCCGAAAAAAATCGCTTTATGAAGCAACTGAAATAATAATTTCAAAAGTAATTCCGTTTGATAAACGCAATGCGTATCTTCAATATTTTTTGGATATTGTTCTGGAAAGAGATTTAAAAAATCAAGCCGGAATTTCCGATTTTCTTTCGTATTGGAATAAAAACGGAGATAAATTGAGCATTCCTTCACCCGAAGGAAATGATGCGGTGCGTATCATGACCATTCATAAATCGAAAGGATTGGAGTTTCCGGTGGTAATCCTTCCTTTCGCAGAAGAAGATTTTAGCAAAGCCCCAAGAGAAAAAATATGGTTGAATGCCGATGAAAATGTAGTTGGCATTCCGAAAGCATTGGTAAACAAAAGCAGCAAAGTAGAGAGCTATGGCGCCGATGCTTCCCAAATTTACAAACAAAAAAAGCAAGAAGACACCTTAGATATTATTAATGTGTTGTATGTTTCGTTAACCAGAGCCGAAGAACAATTGCATGTAATTTCGGCCATAAACCTCAATAAAGACGGAACATTGCCAAGTAATTTATCTTCTTACTTTATTGGTTTTTTACAAGACAAAGGATTTGATCCTAATAAGTTGGTTTATGAATTTGGCCAATCCAAAAAATTATCCAAAGTAGTTATTGATGATAAAGAACTAAAAACAATACCACAAATAGTAGAACCACTCGATCCAAAGAGCATTAAAATTGCTCAGCGCGAAAGTATCATGTGGAATACCAAGCAGCAAAATGCTATTGAATACGGAAACACAATTCATGAAATTCTATCATTTATTAAAACAAAAGAGGATGTAGAATTGGCGCTGAATAAAGCCATTGAAAACGGATTGATTGTTCCAACACAAAAAGAAACTGTTTTCAATACGATAAACGAAATTGTAACACACCCCGATTTGGAAGTTTATTTTTCAAAAGGAGTGAAAGTTATAAACGAGCAAACGATTATTCATAAAGGAGGGAATTTAGTAAAACCAGACAGAATGGTGCTAAATTCTAATAATGAAATTTATCTTTTAGATTATAAAACGGGCTCGCATTTGGCTAAACACCAGGATCAATTAGAAAATTATCAAAAAGTAATTGAGGAAATGGGATACAAAGTAGCCAAAAAAGCATTGGTTTATATTGGTGAAAACAGCAATGTTGTAAATTTGTAATCTCAAAATAAATAAAAATAAAAAATCAAGATATGTACGGAAAAATCCAACAGCACTTACAAAATGAATTAAGCACCATTGAGCAAAATGGACTATTTAAAAGAGAACGCGTTATCACTTCACCACAGGGAGCAGAAATCACTGTGAACGGTAAAACGGTTTTGAACTTTTGTGCCAACAATTATTTGGGATTGTCTTCCCATCCCGAAGTGATTCAGGCGGCTAAAGACGCCTTAGACACACATGGGTTTGGGATGTCGTCGGTGCGTTTCATTTGCGGAACGCAGGATATTCATAAAACTTTAGAAAAAAAGATAGCCGATTTTTACGGAACGGAGGATACTATATTATATGCAGCGGCTTTTGATGCAAACGGAGGCGTTTTCGAACCTTTATTGGGTGAAGAAGATTGCATTATTTCTGATAGTTTGAACCACGCATCTATTATTGATGGTGTTCGTTTGTGTAAAGCGGCACGTTACCGTTATGAAAATTCCAATATGGAAGATTTAGAAAAACAATTGATTAAAGCAACCGAAGCTGGATATCGTTTTAAATTGATTGTAACTGACGGAGTATTTTCAATGGACGGTTTAGTTGCTCCTTTGGATAAAATTTGTGATTTAGCCGATAAATACGATGCTTTAGTAATGGTGGATGAGTGCCATGCAGCTGGATTTATTGGCGCAACAGGAAAAGGAACTCCAGAGGCAAAAGGAGTTATGGGAAGAGTAGACATCATTACTGGAACTCTTGGAAAAGCACTTGGGGGCGCCATGGGAGGGTATACTACAGCAAAAAAAGAAGTAATAGAAATCTTACGCCAGCGTTCGCGTCCGTATTTATTTTCAAATTCTTTAGCACCTGCTATCGTTGGGGCATCAATTAAGGTTTTTGAACTTCTTGAAAAAGACACCACATTAAGAGATAAATTAGAATGGAATACCAATTATTTCAAAGCAGGATTACGTGCAGCGGGGATTGATTTTATTGATGGAGATTCGGCTATAGTTCCTGTAATGCTTTATGATGCCAAGCTTTCACAGGTTATGGCAGAAGAATTATTAAACAAAGGAATTTACGTAATTGGATTCTTTTATCCTGTGGTTCCTAAGGACAAAGCGAGAATCAGAGTGCAGCTTTCTGCAGCCCATACTAAAGAGCATTTAGATCAAGCAATTAACGCATTTATTGAGGTGGGGAAATCCTTAACAATCATATAACATTGAATTTTTACACTATCATTTTGATATTTCATTAATTAGTATTAGTTTTGCACTATTATTATATATAATTTAAATAATTAAGTATGAAACATCTTAACAAATTATTTGCTTTATTGATGCTATTAGGATTAAGTTCTCAAGCGCAAGATAGAGACAACGTATGGGCTATTTCGTTTGGAGCAAACGCAGTAGACGGAGGCAGAGTAAGTGCTGCTACAACAATGAAAGATCAATTTTCTGAGTATTTTAATGCAAAAGATTATTGGAATATTATGCCTTCGGTATCTTATCTTAGTGTGACTAAGTATATTGGAGACGGATTTTCTTTTGGCGCAACAGGATCTATTAATAAAATCTCTAAAGTAGTAGGAGAAAAAGTTAATGTTACTCCATATACATCTATGTATCCAGTAGCTAATCCAGGAGATTTAGGATTTTATGCAATTGATGGAATTGTAAGCTATAGTTTCCAAGATTTAATTAAATCCAAATCATTCGAACCATCTGTACATGTAGGAGGTGGATACACTTTTTTTGGAAAAGCATCTTATGGAACAATTAACGCAGGGTTGGGATTAACATACTGGTTTACAAAACAAGTAGGTTTACAATTACAATCAACATACAAAAACTCATTTAGTTCTTCAAGAATAATTAATGCAGATGTTCCAACTTATATGCAGCATGCTGCTGGAATTGTTTTCAAATTTGGAGCTAAAGATACTGACGGTGACGGAATCTACGATCGTTTAGATGCTTGTCCAGAAGTTGCTGGTCTTAAAGAATTCAACGGATGTCCTGATACAGATGGAGATAAAATCATTGATAAAGATGACTCTTGTCCAGAAGTTGCTGGTTTAGCTGCTTTTAACGGTTGTCCTGATACAGACGGAGACGGAATTGCTGATAAAGAAGATGCTTGTCCAGAAGTTGCTGGTATTAAAGCTTTAGCAGGTTGTCCAGATGCTGATGGAGATGGAATTACAGATAAATCAGATAAATGTCCTCAAGTTAAAGGTCCAAAAGAAAATGGAGGTTGCCCATGGCCAGATACAGATGGAGATAAAGTTCTTGATAAAGACGATAAATGTCCAGAAGTTGCTGGTACTGTAGCTAACCAAGGTTGTCCAGAAATGAATGATGACGCTGAGAAAAAATTAAATGAGTACGCAAAAACAATTTTATTTGATAGCGGAAAATCTTCATTCCAAAAACAAACTTATTCAGTATTAAAATCTATTACTGCAATATTAAAAGAGTATCCAAGTGCTAAATTCAGCATTGAAGGTCACACTGATATTACAGGAACGGCTGCATTAAATCAAAAATTATCAGAAGAAAGAGCTGCTGCAGTTAAAGGTTATTTAGTAGAAAATGGAGTTGCTGCTGACAGATTAACTTCATCTGGTTTTGGTCAAACTAAACCAATCGACTCTAACAAAACTAAAGCCGGTAAAGCTAACAACAGAAGAGTTGAAGTGAAATTAGTAAAATAATTTCTTTCCAAATATTTTAAGAAACGCCTCGATTATCGAGGCGTTTTTTTTATATTTAACCGATGGAAAACACTACTTTCTTAAACAAACTTGCACAATTACTATTAAAAGAGTACACCGATAAATTATCGGACACCATTATAATTCTTCCTAATAGAAGAGCAAAGGTTTTCCTTATTGATGCTTTACTTAAGCAAACTCCCAAAACCATTTTTGCGCCTGATATAATTAGCATCGAAGATTTTGTTCAAGATATTGCAGGTATTCGCTCCATAGATAGCGTAGAATTATTATTTGAGTTTTATACCGTTTATTTAGAGATTACCCCTACCGATAAAGAATCATTTGAAACATTCGCTAATTGGGCTAAGACCCTATTACAAGACTTCAACGAAATTGATCGCTATTTGTTAGATCCAGACAAGGTCTTAAAATATCTTGAGAATATTAAAGAAATTGAACATTGGTCGGTTGATGTAGATAAACGAACCGATTTAATTGAAAAGCATTTAATTTTTTGGAAGAAATTACCCCTATATTATCACTCTTTATATCAATACTTATTTGAAAAAGGAATTGGCTACCAAGGATTGATCTATAGAGAAGCCGTGAATAACCTCAATCATTTTACTGAAACAGTAAAAGATAAAACATACCTTTTTGCAGGATTTAATGCTTTAAACCAAGCCGAAGAGAAGATTGTACAACACCTTTTAACTTTAGATAAAGCTAAAATATATTGGGATATTGATTCTATTTTCATGCAAGATAAGATGCATGACGCAGGACTTTTTCAGCAACGATTTCAAGCCGAATGGCCTTATTATAAAAACCATCCCTATGAATGGATAACCAATGATTATAAGCAAGAAAAAAACATTCAAATTATTGGAACACCAAAATCAATTGGGCAAGCAAAAATTGTTGGTAATATAATTGAACAACTAAGCACCGAATTAAACGGACAATTGCAAAATGTTGCATTAGTGCTTGGAGAGGAAAATTTGTTACTTCCAATATTGTATTCTTTACCAAGTAATGCAGGGCTTTTAAATATTACCATGGGGTTTTCTAGCAAGAACAATCCAGCACAATTACTAGTCGCTAAATTATTTAAAATGCACACCAATGCGGTGACTAGGAATGTAAAAAGTTATGTGTTTTATTATAAAGATGTTTTAGATATTTTAACACACCCTTTATTAGAAAGCTATTTAAACACCTCTGATTTGGTTTATCAAATCAATCAAAACAATTACACTTTTATAGTTCATTCAAAGTTGGCCGATTTACATCCAAATGGCAACGAACTTTTTCATTTATTGTTTCAAAAGTGGGAAAATAGTCCCTTAGAGGTTTTAGAAACAATTTCAAAAATTTTATTAATAATTAAATCCAATTTAAGTAAAGACACCGAAGAAGAGAAGATAACTAACGCCTTTGTATATTCTATTTTTAAGATTATTAATCAATTGATTTCTTATTTTTCAAATGCTTCAAATGTCAATTCCATAGATACTCTTTATGCAATATATAAACAAATAATTGATGTTGCCGAAGTTTCATTTGAAGGTGAACCATTAAATGGATTACAAATAATGGGTGTTCTTGAAAGTAGAGTTTTAGATTTTGAAACTGTAATTATAACTTCGGTAAATGAAGGAAAATTCCCTGCTGGTAAAAGTGCCAATTCATTTATTCCGTATGATGTGAAAAGAGAATTGGGATTGCCAACTTTTAAAGAAAAAGACGCTATTTACACCTATCATTTTTACCATTTATTACAACGCGCAAAGAACATATATCTGTTATATAATTCAGATAGTGAAGGTATGGATGCTGGTGAAAAGAGCCGATTTATCACACAATTGGAAGTTGAAAAACAAGACAATCATAAATTATCTTTTCAAACATTTAATGCCGAAGTGCCAGAAATTGCAACCCAACCTATTGTGATTCCAAAATCGGAAAGCGTTTTAATTCGACTTAAAGAAATTGCCGAAAAAGGCTTTTCACCATCTTCATTAACTACCTATATTAGAAATCCAATTCAGTTTTATTTTCAAAGAATTTTACGAATTTCTGAAATTGATGAGGTGGAAGAAAACATCGCGGTAAATACTTTAGGCACCATTATTCACGGAGTTTTAGAAGAATTATACAAACCACTTATTGGCAAGATATTAATTGAAAACGACATTGACACTTGCCTTAAAAAAGTAGATGATGAGGTTGTAAAACAATTTAAAAAAGAATACAAAGAAGGCGATATCAAAAAAGGTAGAAACCTTTTAGCTTTTGAAGTTGCCAAACGAAACGTGCAAAATTTCTTAAAACTCGAATTGGAATCGATAAAAATTGGTGATGAAATTCAAATCATTGCATTGGAATCGAAACTAGAACGAATTCTTGAGCATCCTTCCTTGCCTTATCCCGTTAAGATTGCAGGAAATGTTGACCGAATTGAAAATAGAAACGGAAAAATTAGAATTATAGATTATAAAACCGGAAAGGTTGATAAAAATGATGTAATCCTAAAAACTTGGCAAGACCTTACGAAAGAAATTGGGAATGATAAAATCATTCAAATTCTAGCCTATGCATTTATGTACCAACCGGATTGTAATGGTTTAGAAATGGAGGCCGGAATTATTTCGTTTAAGAATTTAAAATCGGGGTTTTTACCTTTCAACCTAAAAACAGAAATCGGGCTTGAACAGGATATTACTCCCGAAATAATGGAAAGTTATTTAGAAGAAATTGTGCTATTATTAAACACCATTTTTAATTCGGAGTTGCCATTTGAAGAAAACAAATAGGTGTTGAATTAAATCGATTTTAAAAAGGTTAAAAGTACTTTTTCCAATGCTATTTTATTTTCCATATGACTCATATGCCCATCAGGAAAAGTAGTAAGCTGAACTGAAGTCCCTTCAATTTGAGAAACAACCTCTTCGTAGATTAATACTTCATCTTTTTTTCCAAGAATTAATAGAATGGGATATTGAGCAAAATGTAAAATCACCTCTCGATCTTTTCTAATTTTCATGCCTTCTAATGCTGCAACTACTCCTTGCAAAGGAGTTTTTAGCGCTTCTAATTTTACCCTTTCGATGGAGTCAGCCAGTAAAGTTCTATTTTCTTCACTAAATAAATTGGCAATACTCATGCGTACAAAAGCAGAGTAATTTTGTTTTACTGCAACAATAGCACGATCTCTATTTTTTTTACGGTCTGGGCTGTCCGCTCTTGAGGTTGAATTTAACAGCACCAATCCTTTCATGAAATCTGGGTATAGTTCGGCGAAAGCCAAAGTAACATAACCTCCCATTGAATGCCCAATAAATACTGTTTTCCTAATTTTTAATTCCTGTAAAACGGCATGAACCATGTCTGCTTGATCCTCCATAGAATGAACATATCCAAGGCACTCGGTTTGGCCATGGCCAAATAAATCTATAGTAATAATGCGGTATTTTTTAGATAGTTCAGGAATCAATTCATCCCACATCGATTGGTTTTCTAAAAAACCATGTAGCAACACTACCGCCATGCCTTTACCTTGGTCGGTGTAGGAAATTTTGGTGTTTTTGTAATGCAACATTTTCATAGTTGCAAAAATAGATTTTTTAACTGCAATTTCAACCCAACTTTAAATATAAAAAAAGGCTCACTTTCGTAAGCCTTTAAATTTGAATTTTTGAATATTATGCATTCATCAAACTCTCAATTTCATCTACTTCAATTGGAATATTACGCATTAAGTTGAAAGCTCCCCCTTTTTCTTGAATTACCATATCGTCTTCAATACGGATCCCAAAACCTTCTGCAGGAATGTAAATTCCTGGCTCTACAGTGAAGACCATATTGGCTTGCATTGGCTCGTGTAATAATCCATAATCATGTGTATCTAACCCCATATGATGCGAAGTTCCGTGCATGAAATATTTTTTATAAGCTGGCCAATCTGGATTCTCATTCTGCACATCGGCTTTATCAATTAATCCCAAACCTAAAAGTTCGGAAGTCATGATTTTGCCCACTTCTACATGATATTGTTTCCACAAAGTTCCTGGCACCAACATCTTTGCAGCTTCATTTTTTACATTTAAAACTGCATTATAAACTTGTTTTTGTCTGTCTGTAAAACGTCCCGAAACCGGAATCACACGCGTCATATCGCTAGAATAATTAGCATATTCGGCACCCACATCTAATAATAACAAATCACCTGCTTTACATTGTTGGTTGTTTTCAATGTAGTGCAACACATTTGCATTGGCACCCGAAGCAATTATGGGAGTATATGCAAATCCTTTAGATCGATTTCTCAAAAATTCATGAGCAAATTCGGCTTCAATTTCATATTCCATTACATTAGGTTTCACAAAATTTAATATTCTGCGAAAGCCTTTTTCAGTAATATCACAGGCACGCTGAATTAAATCTAACTCCTCGCTTTCTTTTACAGATCGGATACGCTGCAAAATAGGATTTGATTTTTCAACCTTATGACCTGGATAGTTTTCTTTCCACCATTTTACAAAACGTGCTTCACGAGTTTCAGTCTCAATGGTAGCGCGATAATGCTCATTGGTATTGATATACATCGTATCTGCATAGGCCATAATTTCTTTTAAAGTTTTATGAAAATCCTGTAACCAAATTACAGTTTTCACACCCGAAACTTCAAAAGCCCTTTCCTTTGTTAATTTTTCACCTTCCCAAACAGCAATGTGCTCATTGGTTTCTTTTAAGAAAAGAATTTCCTTCAAATTTTCATAAGGTGCATCTGGGAAAAGCATCAAAATACTTTCTTCTTGATCAACACCTGATAAATAAAATAGGTCACGGTGCTGTGCAAAAGGCAAAGTGCTATCTGCAGAAACCGGATAAATATCATTGGAGTTAAAAACGGCAACGCTATTCGATTTCATTTGTGAAACAAATTTGGATCTGTTTTTAATAAACAGATTACGGTCAATTTGATGGTATTTCATTGAAATAATTTTTTTGTCATTCTAATTTATGTTCAAAAATAGAAAGAATATAGCGAATGAAGTGCAATAAGTAGTAAATTTTCAAATATAAAAATAGATCTCTATTTTTACATTTGATTTTGTTTAATAAAAATAGTTGATTTTTAGCATATTGTGAATAGACATTCAACAAGTGTTAAACCCATTTTAAACTCATTATAAATTATTGCGAAAAGGTTGTAGTATAATTGAATTTGCTGTATTTTTGTTTGGTTTTTTAAATTAACAAATACAACTATGGCAAAATCTTCTTTTTTGAGTTCTTCTATTGCTAGAAAAGTTGCAATGGCACTTTCGGGACTCTTTTTGATTACCTTTTTAGCACTTCACTTTTTTATAAACCTAACCTCTGTATTTAGTGAAGAAGTATTTAATGCTTGTTCTCATTTTATGGGGTACAATCCGTTAATTCAATTCGTGATGCAGCCTATACTTGTAGCTGGGGTTGGTTTCCATTTTGTAATGGGAATTATATTAGAAGCACAAAATAATAAAGCAAGGCCAGTAGCTTATGCTAAATATAATGGAGCAGCAAATGCTTCATGGGCATCAAGAAATATGATAGTTTCTGGACTTGTTGTTTTAGCATTTTTAGGATTACACATGTATGATTTTTGGGTACACGAAATTGTATACAAATATGTAGAAGTAAACGCTATTGAAGAATCAAGATATTTTACTGAATTGGTAGCTAAATTTGAATCTCCAATTCGTACAGGATTATACAGCATCTCTTTTTTATTGCTTTCATTACACTTATGGCATGGATTCAGTTCTGCTTTTCAATCGGTAGGATTCAATAATAAATATTCTAAAGGAGTTCAAAAATTTGGTTATGCTTTTGCAATAATTATTCCTTTTGGATTTATTTTCATTGCTTTATTTCACCATTTTTTCAATAATTAATATTTCATACTAATGAAGTTAGATTCTAAAATACCAGAAGGACATATTTCTCAGAAATGGACTGATTATAAAGACCATTTAAAATTAGTTGCTCCAAATAATAGACCTAAGATTGATATTATTGTAGTTGGGACCGGATTAGCCGGAGCTTCCGCAGCAGCTTCTTTTGGAGAAATGGGTTACAATGTAAAAGCATTTTGTTTTCAAGATTCGCCACGTCGTGCACACTCAATTGCAGCTCAAGGGGGAATCAATGCAGCAAAAAATTATCAAAATGATGGAGATAGTATCTTCCGATTATTCTACGATACCATTAAAGGAGGTGACTATAGAGCACGTGAAGCAAACGTTCACCGTTTAGCCGAAGTTTCTGGAAACATCATCGACCAATGTGTTGCACAAGGGGTTCCGTTTGCAAGAGATTATGGTGGATTGTTAGATAATCGTTCGTTTGGTGGAACTCAAGTTCAAAGAACTTTTTATGCTGCTGGACAAACGGGACAACAATTATTACTAGGAGCTTATTCTGCTTTATCAAGACAAATTGGTTTGGGACGTGTAAAAATGTTTAACCGTCACGAAATGTTAGATTTAGTAAAAGTTGATGGTAAAGCCCGCGGAATAATAGCTCGTAACTTGATTACTGGCGAATTAGAAAGACATTCAGCTCATGCTGTAATCATTGCTTCAGGTGGATATGGAAATGTGTATTTCCTTTCTACAAATGCTATGGGAAGTAATGTTTCTGCAGGCTGGAAAGTTCATAAACAAGGTGCTTTATTTGCTAATCCTTGTTTTGTTCAAATTCACCCAACCTGTATCCCGGTTCACGGAACAAATCAAGCAAAACTGACATTAATGTCGGAATCGTTACGTAATTCTGGACGTATATGGGTACCAAAGAAAAAAGAAGATGCAGAAGCTATTCGTGCAGGTAAATTAAAACCAACTCAGATTGCAGAAGAAGATAGAGATTACTATTTAGAAAGAAAATACCCATCCTTCGGAAATTTAGCTCCAAGAGATATTTCTTCTAGAGCAGCTAAAGAAGTATGTGATGCAGGTCATGGGATAGAGTCTAATGATACCAACGAAGGTGTTTACTTAGATTTCTCTACAGAGATTCAAAATAAAGGAAAACAAGCGGCTTATGCTAAAGGGAATCACAATCCTTCTGCAGATGAGATTACCGCATTAGGGAAACAATGGCTTAAAGAAAAGTATGGTAACTTGTTTACTATGTATCAGAAAATCACCGATGAAAATCCGTATGAAACGCCAATGAAAATATATCCAGCCGTACATTACACCATGGGTGGTGTTTGGGTAGATTATAACTTACAATCTACAATTCCGGGTTGTTTCGTTGCTGGAGAAGCGAATTTCTCTGATCATGGAGCAAATCGTCTTGGAGCATCTGCTTTAATGCAAGGCTTGGCAGATGGATATTTTGTATTGCCTTATACAGTTTCTAATTATTTAGCAGATGAAATCCGAACTGGAAAAATTTCCACAGAAACACAAGAATTTATTGATGCAGAGAATAGAGTTAAAGAATCAATTGATAAGTTTTTAAATAATAAAGGTTCTAAATCAGTGGATCATTTTCACAAGCGTTTGGGATTAATTATGTGGAATAAAGTAGGAATGGGTAGAAATGAAGCAGGATTAAAAGAAGCAATTGCAGAAATTACTGCTCTTAAAGAAGAGTTCTACAAAGAAGTAAATGTTCCAGGAAGTGCTAATGAATTCAATCCTCAATTAGAAAAAGCACTTCGCGTTGCCGATTTTATTGATTTAGGACAATTAATGGCAATGGATGCATTACAAAGAAATGAATCTTGTGGAGGTCACTTCCGTGAAGAATATCAAGACTCTGAAGGAGAAACACTTCGTGACGATAAAAACTTCTCTTTTGTTGCAGCATGGGAATACAAAGGAGATGACATTAGCAAAGAAGAACTTCATAAAGAAGAATTGAAATACGAGTTTATCAAAATTGCAGCTAGAAATTATAAATAATAGAATTATGTCTTCAGCAAAAAATATTAATATTACCCTAAAAATTTGGCGTCAAAAAGACGCTAAAGCAAAAGGAAATTTAGAGACTTATAAATTAGATAATGTTTCTACAGCAAGTTCGTTTTTGGAAATGTTAGACCAATTAAACGAACAATTAATAAACGATAAAATAGAGCCTATTGCATTTGATCACGATTGTCGTGAAGGAATCTGTGGAATGTGTTCTTTATACATTAATGGTCGTGCGCACGGGCCAGATACCGGAATCACAACTTGTCAGTTACACATGAGAATGTTTAAAGATGGCGATACCATTTTTGTAGAGCCATGGAGAAGTAAAGCATTCCCTGTAATTAAAGACTTAGTGGTAGATAGAAGTGCCTTTGATAGAATTCAACAAGCAGGAGGTTTCGTTTCGGTAAATACTTCAGGAAATACCATTGATGCGAATGCTACTCCAATTAAAAAAGAAGATGCCGATAAAGCTTTTGAAGCAGCAGCTTGTATTGGTTGTGGTGCTTGCGTGGCTACTTGTAAAAATGGTTCGGCTATGTTGTTTGTAGGTGCAAAAGTATCGCAATATGCTTTGTTACCTCAAGGTAAAGTTGAAGCTACTAATCGTGTTTTAAATATGGTGCGTCAAATGGATGAAGAAGGATTTGGAAACTGTACCAATACAGGCGCCTGTGAAATTGAATGTCCAAAAGGAATTTCTTTAGAAAATATTGCTCGCATGAATAGAGAATATTTAGCAGCAAGTATAAAATAAAATAATATGATAAAAAGAATTTTGTTTTCGGTATTAATTAGCGCATCGCTTTTTTCATGTACCACAAGTGGAACTTCTAATAGTGACACAACAGGAGGGGGAGGATCTACCTCTACTGCCGCAATGGTAACTAGAGTTGATGGTGTAGTTTACGAAATGCCTCCGCAAGGAGGTGGTAACTCAGCTGATGCTACTGGCGGAATTTATGGCAATACCTATTTTTTATTAAATGGGTATAAAAATATAACTACAGGAAAAGTACTTGTTGGAAACACAATCTACACCATGAAACTTGCCATTCCAAAAAGTGATTTATCTGTTGGCCAACACAATTTTACTGGCACAATTGCTCCTGGAGGTTATTATGCTGATTTTGACATCACAGGACCAGTTCCTGCTGAAACTGTTAATACAACAGCTGGGTATATAAATGTTACCAGCTATAATGCTACTACTAAACAAATGAAAGGGAATTTCAATTTTACTACAAACAACGGAGTAAATTTAAATGCAACTTCACATACATTAATTGGTTCATTTGATTATATATTAAATTAATAAATCAATTACAATTTTAAAAAACGCATTCATTAAGTTGGATGCGTTTTTTTTATCTTTGAATTAAAATAGACCTATGAAAAAAGTATTTTCCATTCTTGTTTTATTAATTACCCTAAATTCTTTTAGTCAACAGCTTCATCAATGGGTTAACCCAATGATTGGTACCGGGGGTCACGGACATACTTATCCTGGTGCAACAGTTCCTTTTGGAATGGTACAGCTTTCTCCCGATACCCGAATTGACGGAAGTTGGGATGGGTGTTCGGGCTATCATTATGACGATACTACAATTTATGGCTTTTCACACACCCATTTAAACGGAACGGGTTGCTCTGATTATGGAGACATTATGTTGATGCCAACAATGGGTAAAGGGAAAATTTTAAATTCCGCATCTTATTCTTCTTCATTTTCGCATCAAAATGAAAAAGCATCTGCTGGATATTATTCGGTTAAATTAGACAAACACAACATTGATGTTCGTTTAACGGCATCAACACGTGTAGGATTTCACGAATATACTTTTAATCAAGCAGGAGAAGCAACTATTGTTCTCGATTTGAATCACAGAGATAAATTATTGTATGGTGAAATTAGAGTCATCGATGCAAAAACTATTGAAATCTTAAGACGAAGTGAGGCTTGGGCCAAAGACCAATATGTATATGCGCGAATTGAATTTAGCGTTCCTATGAAAGTTTTTGGAAAAGGGAATCAAACTCAAAACGACAAACTATTTTCAGGTACAGAAGTAGCCGCTTATTTTTCTAAAATAGTAAAAAAAGGAGAAAAAATAGAGGTTAAAGTGGCTCTTTCACCAACTGGATTTGAAGGGGCAAAATTAAATAGTTCCGAAATAAAAGGTTGGGATTTTAATAAAGTAAAACAAGATGCAGAGCAATTATGGGACAAGGAATTATCGAAAATTGAAATAACTTCTGATAATAAAGATAAAAAAACCATTTTCTATACCGCACTCTATCACACCATGGTGCAACCTAATATTGCTCAAGATATAGATGGCAAGTACCGTGGCCGGGACAACCAAATTCACAAAGCGGAAGGATTTGATTATTATTCGGTTTTTTCGCTTTGGGATACCTTTCGTGCGGCGCATCCTTTGTATACTTTAATTGATAAAAAACGAACAGCCGATTTCATAAATACTTTTTTGAAACAATATGAGCAAGGAGGTAGATTGCCGGTTTGGGAATTAGCGTCCAATGAAACGGATTGCATGATTGGCTATCATTCCGTTTCGGTTATGGCAGATGCAATGGCAAAAGGTATTACTGGTTTTGATTATGAAAAAGCATTTGAAGCAGCCAAACACAGCGCGATGTTAGATCATTTGGGATTGGATGCTTATAAAAAACAAGGTTTTATTTCAATGGATGACGAACACGAAAGCGTTTCTAAAACATTAGAATACGCCTACGATGATTGGTGTATTGCCCAAATGGCGATGATTTTAGATAAAAAAGAAGATTACGACTATTTCATAAAACGCTCCCAGAGTTGGAAGAATGTCTTCGATTGGAATACTCATTTTATGCGACCAAAGAAAAATGGTGGTTGGGATAAACCTTTTGATCCAAGAGAGATCAACAATAACTTTACCGAAGGCAATTCGTGGCAGTATTCGTTTTTTGTTCCGCAAGATATTCCTGGGATGATTGAAGCCTATGGCGGCGCCGCAAAATTTGAAGCCAAATTAGACGAAATGTTCAACAGTGAAAGTAAAACTACCGGTCGTGAACAAGCCGATGTAACCGGATTAATTGGGCAATATGCTCATGGAAACGAGCCGAGTCACCATATGGCCTATTTGTATAATTATGTAGGTAAACCTGAAAAAACAACAGAAAAAGTAAATTTTATTTTAGATAATTTCTACAAAAATACACCGGACGGATTAATAGGAAACGAAGACTGCGGACAAATGAGTGCGTGGTATGTGTTGAGTTCTATGGGAATTTATGCAGTTACGCCAGGATTGCCTTTTTGGTGTCTAACCAATCCCTATTTTAATGATATTAAAGTCAATTTTGAAGACAAATCAACAATAGAAATTTCCGAAAAAATGCCTCCTAGAACTATGGAAAATTTCGGAATAAATAGTAATTATAAAGACATAGCAGTTGGATTTTCTTATAATGAAATTATCCCGGTTCCAGCGATTCAAGCAGAAAGCAAATCCTTTAAAGACAAAATGAAAGTTGCCATTATTTCTCAAAATCCAAAAGACATTATTTATTACAGTATAAGCGACACAAATGATTATTTAGCAAAAAAACTACCTTCGGTTGTTTACACAGAACCATTTGAGATTACAGAAACTTCAACAATTTTGGCTTATGTAAATAATGAAACAGTTCAAAGCAATACCATTGCTGCAACCTACTTCAAAAAACCAAACAATTACACGATTGATATCAAATCAAAATACAATCCGCAATACCATGCAGGGGGTCCAGAAGGGTTATTGGATGGTATAAAAGGAACAGAAAACTGGCGTAAAGGCGATTGGCAAGGATATCAAAGTCAGGATTTTGAAGCAATAATCGATTTGCAATCAGAGAAATTGGTATCCGAATTTAACGCTCGTTTTTTACAAGATTCCCGCTCCTGGATTTTAATGCCAACCAAAGTAGACTATTATACATCGAATGATAATGTGAATTTTACACTTGTTGGGACTATTTCCAATGCTATCGATCCAAAGGAAACCGATAATAAAATTCACGATTTTCAATTAAAGGCAAGCACAAAAATTTCTGCAAAATACATTAAAGTGAAAGCGTATAATTTTGGTAAACTTCCAGAGTGGCATCAAGGTGCTGGAGGAGATGCTTTTATATTTATCGATGAAATAACTATTAAATAAAAGTTATTACTTGCTTACATCAAAGGGCTGTTCTACATCCCAATTGGCGCGAACATCAATTTCTTTTGGGAAATAAATAACCTCTTCGCTTTGACGAAGTGCTAGGAAATTGCCCGGAGTCCATTCTTGGTCCTTATTGTCATCATATATTAGTCGCATAGTATATTTTCTTGGTTCTAATAAATCAAAATTTAGAACGGTATTTTTATCCGAAAATTCACTTGCAATTACTGTTTCTTTTTCGTCGAGTAATTGCACAATTACAGGAAATCGTTTTACATTTTCAAGAGTTATCTTAAGGTTTCCATAATCAGATAGATCATATGTAGAGAATTTATAGGATAAAGAGTCATTTTGAACTTCGTAATAATTATGCAATGCACCTGGGAGTAATATTAAATTATATTTTTCTAATGGCTCTTTTGGAAATATAAATTTTAGTTTCTGATTAAAGGAATCATATTCGGTTGTAAATTTTACTTCTGAAGAATCTTTCTTAATCAATTTCATTTTGGTAACATCCCATTTGCTTATTGGACTATTGGAATTTATTGTAAAATCTTCTCTAAAATTTAGTGTTCCAGAAACAGCTGATGTAAAACTTAAACTATCTTTTTTCTGATCTTTAACTTTTAAATTATACGATTTAACATAATTGTTTTTAGAAATTGCAACCTTAATACTGTCACCTTTTGGAGCTTTAAACCACAATTGTAACGAATCTTTTTTGGGTAATTTAGTTAAAATATAAGGTATATCTTCTGTACCTTTCTTAATTGAAATTTTCACACCTTTGCTATTTCCCTCATAACCCATCGTGTATCTTGCTGCCGAAGCTTGGGAGAAATTGATTGATTTAAACGCTAGTTCTTCTTTAAATAATTCTAACTCGTAAACCGTATCATTTGGGATGGTAATGAAATCTTTTTGGAAGCCTATTTTATCTGTTTTAGGATCAAATTTATTATTTGAATTGGCATCTTTTAAAGCAACAAGACGGTATTTTCCTTTTTTCAAATTTTCAAATTTTCCTATTTTTAAACTGTCCAAAGTATTGGTTACATACCTTGGAACTTTTTTGTAAATAATTGAATCGGTGTATTTGTCATTTACTTCATATAATAAAATAGACACAAAGCGATCTATTTTTCTTGCAATTGCGTCTTTAGTAGTTACACCCAATGTAAGTGAATCAATATAACTTCCGGTAGAAAAAACATATTTAAATTGTTGGTAGGGATTGTTTTCGTTGTTGTCCTGAATGCTATTACCAAAATTAAAACTGTAGGTTGTATTTGGCTGTAAAGTGTCTTTTATTTTTATGGACAAGCTTTTACTTGCAGTAGCTGGTAAAATTTCTGGTTGCGAATTCATAGGAGGTGAAACAATCAGTTGTTTGGAAACATCTTTCAACTTTACGAATTCATTAAAAGTTAATTTGATTTCTTTTCTATTAAAATTTATTGAACCATTTTTTGGCAAACTATTTGTAAGCACCGGAGCAATGGTGTCTTTTTTTCCACCCGTAATCATGCCTCTTTTAGCACAACCAATGGCAGTTATAGCTAGTAATAAAAGTAGATATTTACATTTTACGCTTTGCATTCTTTTTTTATTTATTCGCAAAATAACAATTATATTTAGAGGTAACGAAATCTTTTGATTTATAATTAACTAAAAATAATTATTGCGTCATGGCCATGCAAACAATACTCAATCTTGCCCCCGGAATTTTTAGTAATTCTCTGCAGCACGATTCCAAAGTAGACCCTGTGGTGATTACATCATCAATAAGTAAAAAATGTTTGTTATGAAGCGACTCATCCGCTGTTATACTAAAAATACTTTTTACCACTTCACTACGCCCCAAAATATTTTTATTTGTTTGCGTTTTAGAATACACATTCCGAATTAAAATGGTGCCGTTATAGGCAATTTTAGTGCTTTCAGAAAGTGCTTTCCCAAAGGTTTCCACCTGATTGTAGCCGCGTTCTTTTAAACGTTTTTTATGCAAAGGCACCGGAATAATGTAATCCACATCTTGAAGTTCTCTTATGTTTTTTAATTCTTCGGCATACCAATAACCTATAGAAGTTCCAATATCTTGATGGCCTTTGTATTTTAACTTGTGAATCAGCTCTTGTACGATTCCTTTTTTATGGAAATATAAAAAGGCACCTGCAAACTCAATTGGAATTCGCCCATAAAACTTTGCCATGGCCTCATTATTTTCTATTTTAGAATGATTGGTAAGCGGAATTTCATGTCGGCAAACAGTACAAATTACATTTTCATTGGCCAACAAAAAAGAATTACATCCTGCGCAAGCATTCGGGAAAAATAGATTGAGTACCTTTTTGAACATAAGTCAAAATATTTGCTACTTAAATATAATAAAAATCCATTTAGGAAGATAATTTAAATGCACTTTTTATATTTTTGCACCACTATGGCAAAACAAGAAGATATATTTAAGAATGTAGTTTCGCACGCAAAAGAATACGGATATATTTTTCCGTCAAGCGAAATTTACGATGGTTTAAGTGCAGTTTACGATTATGCACAAAATGGAGTAGAGTTAAAGAAAAACATCCGCGAATATTGGTGGAAAGCAATGGTGCAAATGCACGAAAACATTGTAGGATTGGACGCTGCTATTTTAATGCATCCTACCACTTGGAAAGCTTCGGGCCACGTAGATGCTTTTAACGACCCGTTAATTGACAATAAAGATTCTAAAAAAAGATATCGTGCCGATGTTTTAATTGAGGATTATGCCGAAAAATTAAACCTGAAAGCCAAAAAAGAAATTGAGAAAGCTAAAGTGCGCTTTGGCGATGCTTTTAACGAACAAGAATTCATCACTACCAATCAGCGAGTGGTAGAATATCTATCAAAAGAAAGAGAAATTCTGGAGAGAATGGGCCGTTCGTTAGGAAATGGTGATTTAGAAGATGTAAAAGCATTAATTGAAGAATTAGAAATTGCCGATCCAGATACAGGTTCAAGAAACTGGACCGAAGTGCGTCAGTTTAATCTGATGTTTGGAACTAAGCTTGGTGCTTCTGCAGATACCGCGATGGATTTATACCTACGCCCAGAAACAGCACAAGGGATTTTTGTAAATTTCTTGAACGTACAAAAATCGGGCCGTATGAAAATTCCATTCGGAATTGCACAAACCGGAAAGGCCTTCAGAAACGAAATCGTAGCCCGTCAATTTATTTTCCGTATGCGAGAATTTGAGCAAATGGAAATGCAATTCTTTGTGAAGCCAGGGGAAGAAATGAAATGGTACGACTACTGGAAAGAAACCCGATTGAAATGGCATTTATCTCTTGGCCTAGGAAAAGAAAATTACCGTTTTCACGATCATGAAAAATTAGCGCATTACGCCAATGCTGCTGCCGATATTGAGTTCAACTTCCCATTTGGATTTAAAGAATTGGAAGGAATTCACTCAAGAACTGATTTCGATTTAAAAGCACACGAACAATTTTCTGGAAGAAAATTACAATATTTTGACACCGAATTGAATCAAAATTATGTGCCGTATGTAGTAGAAACTTCAGTAGGATTAGATAGAATGTTTTTAGCGGTATTTGCAACTTCTTTAAAAGAAGAAACGCTTGAAGACGGATCGTTACGAACCGTATTGAGTTTGCCAGCTGTTTTAGCGCCAACCAAAGCGGCGATTTTACCATTGGTTAAAAAAGATGGATTGCCTGAAATTGCACAACAAATAATAGCCGATTTAAAATGGGATTTCAATGTTGCTTATGATGAGAAAGATGCGGTTGGAAGAAGATACAGAAGACAAGATGCACTTGGGACTCCATTTTGTGTTACCGTAGATCACCAGACGATAGAAGACCAAACGGTAACGATTCGTCATAGAGATACGATGAAACAAGATCGCGTAAAAATATCCGATTTGAGAAGCATTATAGAAAACGAAGTTTCTATGAAAAATTGGTTGCAAAAAATGATTTAATTGAATTAATTATATCCAAAAAAAATCCACTAGAAATAGTGGATTTTTTTTATTCGCTTAATGCATCCCAGCCTCTGGCTTTTAGAGGAATTTTAGTATTGGCACGAGTAATTAAGTGAATACCTTCGCTTTCTTGTGTCATGTGTCCGATTACCGTGAAGTTTGGATTTGCTTTAATTTTATCATAATCCTCCATTTTAATGGTGAAAAGTAATTCATAATCTTCGCCTCCGTTAATAGCAACAGTGGTAGAATCGATATTAAATTCTTCACATACATTAATAAACTGCGGATCCACTGGAATTTTCTCTTCATATAAATTACAACCCACGCCGCTTTGTTTGCAAAGGTGAATGATCTCAGACGAAAGTCCATCCGAAATATCAATCATGGAAGTGGGTTTTAACTCTAATTTTTCTAATAAATCCTTTATATCGTGGCGTGCTTCGGGTTTTAATTGACGTTCAATTAAATAAGTGTAAGCATCTAAATCGGGTTGGTTATTAGGATTTACTTGAAACACTTGTTTTTCTCTTTCAAGAACTTGCAATCCCATATATGCCGAACCAATATCCCCCGTTACAACAAGTAAATCGGTAGCTTTTGCTCCGTTTCTATAAACAATAGCCTCTTCATTGGCTTCGCCAATAGCAGTGATGGAAATAATCAATCCTTTTTGAGAAGAAGTCGTGTCGCCACCAATAACTTCTACATTATAAAATTTAGCCGCATGTGCAATTCCTTCAAATAGCTCTTCTAACGCTTCCAAAGGAAACCGATTTGAAACAGCAACCGAAACGGTTATTTGCGTCGCTTTGGCATTCATAGCGCATATATCCGATACATTTACCACCACTGCTTTGTAACCCAAATGCTTAAGCGGCATGTAGGATAAATCAAAATGCACCCCTTCAATTAGTAAATCAGTGGAAACCACCATTTTCTTATCCTTGAAATCTAAAACGGCAGCATCATCGCCAATTCCTTTTACGGTGGAAGGCTGCTGAACGGTAAAATATTTGGTTAAATGATCAATCAAACCAAATTCTCCCAATTGGGATAGGGAAGTACGTTGCGGATTTTTTTCTTTTATCATCTATCTTTTCTAGTATCTAGTCGTTCAACTTCAAGACCGCCATAAATGCTTCTTGTGGAATTTCTACATTTCCAACTTGACGCATTCTCTTTTTCCCTTTTTTCTGTTTTTCCAAAAGTTTTCTTTTACGCGAAATATCCCCACCATAACATTTAGCGGTAACGTCTTTACGAAGCGCTTTTATGGTTTCACGCGCAATAATTTTAGCTCCAATAGCAGCTTGAATTGGAATGTCAAATTGCTGTCTCGGAATTAACTCGCGTAATTTTTCGGTCATTTTTTTACCAATATTGTACGCATTGTCTTCGTGAATCAATGCCGAAAGCGCATCAACGGTTTGTCCGTTTAATAACACATCCAGCTTCACTAGTTTAGAAGTACGCATTCCAATTGGCGAATAGTCAAACGAAGCATATCCTTTGGAAACCGTTTTCAATCGGTCGTAAAAATCAAATACAATTTCGGCCAAAGGCATATCAAAATTCAACTCCACTCTTTCGGTAGTTAAATACGTTTGGTTGGTAATTAGACCACGTTTTTCAATACACAAACTCATTACATTCCCCACAAAATCAGCCTTGGTAATGATGGTTGCTTTAATATAAGGTTCTTCCACACGGTCCAATCGCGAGGGCTCTGGCAAGTCGGAAGGGTTATTAATTACAAACGAAGTATCGGGATCTTTTTTGGTGTAAGCCAAATACGAAACGTTGGGAACCGTTGTAATCACAGTCATGTCAAATTCACGCTCCAAACGCTCCTGAATTATCTCCATGTGCAACATTCCTAAGAATCCGCAACGGAAACCAAATCCCAATGCCGCCGAACTTTCGGCTGTAAATACTAACGAAGCATCATTTAATTGCAATTTCTCCATTGAGGAACGCAAGTCTTCAAAATCTTCAGTATCTACAGGATAAATTCCGGCAAATACCATTGGTTTTACATCCTCAAATCCCGTAATCATATTTGTGGTTGGGGTTTTCGCATCGGTAATTGTGTCACCCACTTTCACCTCTTTCGCCTCTTTAATCCCCGAAATCAAATACCCCACATCGCCAGTAGATATACAATCTTTTGGCACTTGGTTTAACTTAAGAGTCCCCACTTCATCGGCAAAATATTCATTGCCTGTTGCCATGAATTTAATTTTTTGCCCTTTACGGATTTCGCCATTTTTAACCCTAAAAATTACTTCAATTCCACGAAACGGATTGTAATGTGAATCAAAAATCAAAGCCTGTAACGGTTCTTCTTTATTTCCTTTTGGCGGCGGAATTTTTTCAATAATAGCAGCCAAAATATTTTCTACGCCAAATCCGGTTTTACCCGATGCGTGAATAATTTCTTCTAGTTTGCAACCCAATAAATCAATAATATCGTCGCTCACTTCTTCTGGATTGGCACTTGGTAAATCCACTTTATTCAACACCGGAATAATCTCCAAATCGTTTTCTAAAGCCAAATACAAGTTAGAAATTGTTTGCGCCTGAATACTTTGCGCTGCATCCACAATAAGCAATGCCCCTTCGCAAGCTGCAATAGATCGGGAAACTTCATAAGAAAAATCCACGTGCCCCGGAGTGTCAATAAGGTTCAAGATATAATCTTCACCCTTATATTTGTACTCCATTTGAATGGCGTGACTCTTAATGGTTATCCCACGCTCGCGCTCCAAGTCCATGTTATCCAGCAACTGCGCCTTTTCTTCTCGGGCCGTAACCGTTTGGGTAGCCCCAAGAAGTCGGTCGGCAAGCGTACTTTTTCCGTGATCAATGTGTGCAATAATGCAAAAATTTCTTATGTTTTTCATGCTCGAATTTTGTCAATTTTTTGGGCGTTACCACAATTCCACTGTCGTTCCATTGTTGGTCGGGCTTTGCGCTGTATCTTTTGTTCCGCTATCGCCGCACAAAAGGATGCCGCTGCAATCCCTAACGCAAACCCTATTATTATGGATTTAATCTGCAAATATAAAGCAAAGATTTGATTTATAAGTCCCAAACTTCAAACCTTAAACTTGAAACACACAAAATTTTGTACTTTTGCCAAAAATTCAATATCCATGCCCAAAATTGGCGACATCATTTTACCCGATTTCCCATTGCTACTTGCTCCAATGGAGGATGTGAGCGATCCGCCATTTCGCAGATTGTGTAAATTGCACGGTGCCGATTTAATGTACTCCGAGTTTATTTCGAGCGAAGGCTTAATTCGCGATGCCGTAAAAAGCAAACAAAAATTAGATATTTTCGATTACGAGCGCCCGGTTGGAATCCAAATATTTGGTGGTGATGAAGAAGCTATGGAACTATCGGCCCGAATTGTTGATGCCGTTCAGCCCGACTTGGTAGACATTAATTTTGGTTGCCCTGTAAAAAAAGTAGTATGTAAAGGAGCCGGCGCCGGAGTATTAAAAGATGTTGATTTGATGGTGCGTTTAACCAAATCGGTTATAAAAGGAACCAATCTTCCGGTAACGGTAAAAACCCGTTTGGGTTGGGATGAAAATTCCATTAATATTGATGAGGTTGCCGAACGTTTACAAGATATTGGTGTGCAAGCCTTAACGGTGCATGCAAGAACGCGGGCCCAAATGTATAAAGGCCACTCCGATTGGAGTCACATCCAACGCATAAAAAACAATCCTAGAATTACCATGCCCATCTTTGGAAATGGCGATATCGATTCACCTGAAAAAGCGTTAGAATACAAAAACAAATACGGCCTAGACGGCATGATGATTGGTCGTGCTGCCATTGGTTATCCTTGGATTTTTAACGAGATCAAACACTATTTTGCTACAGGAGAACATTTGGAAAAACCAACCATTACCGATAGAGTAGAAGCAGCCCGCAACCACTTAACCTGGTCTATGGATTGGAAAGGAGAACGCCTCGGAATTGTAGAAATGCGCCGCCATTACACCAACTACTTTAAAGGAATTCCGAACTTTAAAGATTACCGATTGAAATTGGTTACCCTAGAAAAACCAGAAGAATTGTTTCAAGCGCTAAATGAAATTCAGGAAATTTATTTGGATTTGCCTATTTTCTAATCCAACAATTTTTTAGTCACTCGACTGCTTGCAATTAAACTTGCAATAAACCCAAGAGAAACGATAGTAGCAAATACTATGGCTACATTTTGAAAGCTAAATTCCACTGGATAAGCTAATGAAGGAGTAATCATAATCAGCTGAAATTGTTGCTGAATTAGGACAATAATAATTCCTAAAATCAAACCAATTAATCCACCAAAAACGCTTAGCAATGTTCCTTGCAAAAGGAAAATTTTGCGTAAATCTTTGACTTCTACACCTAGATTAAATAGTGTTTTTAGATTGGCTTTTTTATCCAAAACCATCATAATTAAGGCGCCAATTAAATTGAACAGCGCGATAATAATCACCAAAGTAAATATAAGATACACCGCAATATTTTCGGTGTTGAGCATTTTGTAAAGCGTTGCGTTGAGTTGGGCGCGTGTTTTTACAGCTACTTTATTGTTGCAAATTTTAGTTACAGCTTCAATAACTTCGGCTTCGTTTGCATTGGGTTTTGTTCTTATTTCAATTCCCGAAATTTGTCCAGGTTTGTAAAGCAACAATTCTTGTGCTAAACCCAAATCGGAGAAGACATATTTGGAATCGAGTTCTTCGCTAATGGCATAAATTCCTACGGGAACTAAGTCTAATTTACTAAAAGAATCTTCCGGATTTAAAGAGGAAAAATTACCATTTCCTGGTTTGGGAGCTAGCACTTCCAACACATTATTCATATCAAATAGGCCAAGAGAAAGTTTTTCAGAAATGCCGTAACCAATTACCACTTGGTAGGTATTTGGTTTCAACCATTGACCGTTAAATAATTTTTTGGATGCCTTATTGACTTTAACAAAATTGGAGTCGATACCTTTAATGTAAGCCACTTGTTGTTTGCCATCAAAAGAGAACAACACGCGTTCTTCTATTATCTTGCTGTAGGAGGCAATGCCAGAGCATTGTTGTAATTTTTGTTCTTGCTGGGGAGTGAGGAAGAACGACTTTCCACTTAGTGGATTTACTTTTAAATCGGGGTCAAAATCATTAGAAAACGACAAACTAAACACGCGTAATCCGCTAAATACCGAAAGCACAACAAATAGTGCCATGGCGCCTACAATAATTCCTCCAGAAGCAATTCGGGTAATAATGTTGATCGCATTATTTTTGCTTTTGCTAAAAAGGTACCGTTTGGCTATGTATAGCGGGAAATTCACTTACGCTTTTTTTCGTTTTTCTAAAAGTTCTCTATTGACAATTGGGTTTTCTTTTCCGGCAAGGGCGTTGTCAATTTTCTCAATATAATCAAGAGAGTCGTCAATATAAAAAGAAAGGTTAGGTACTTTTCGTAGTTGTAATTTAACGCGTTGCGATAAATCATGTTTGATTAAAGGCATGTTTGATTTTACCGCTTCCAATATTTCTTGCGCTCTATCTTGAGGGAACACACTCAGGTATACTCGGGCAACTCCAAGATCGGAGGTTACGGACACTTTAGAAACTGAAATCACTAAATTGGTAATTCCGTTTTTTCTTATTTCCCCTTGAAGAATGTCTACTAAATCATTTTGTAAAACACTCCCTATTTTTTTCTGTCTGTTTGTTTCCATTTGGCAAAAATACGATTTTTTTAAAGTCGCATAGTTGTTAGGCGCCAAAGTTTCTTAATGTTTTGATTTGTTAACGAAATACCTAGGCTATTCTTAATCGGTTTTGTAATTTTTAATACCTTAGCACCTAAGAATTATAGAACTTTGTACCTTAAAAGATGAGAAAAATAGAACATATAGGCATCGCAGTAAAAAGTTTGGAAACTTCTAATTTGCTTTTTGAGAAATTATTTGGCGCACCAGCCTACAAGCAAGAAGAAGTAGCAAGCGAAGGAGTGAAAACCTCTTTTTTTATGAATGGCCCAAACAAAATAGAATTGCTAGAAGCCACCAACGCGGATAGCCCCATTGCCAAATTTTTAGAAAAAAAAGGCGAGGGAATTCACCACATTGCTTTTGATGTACAAGACATTCATAGTGAAATGAAACGCTTGCAAGACGAAGGATTTGTATTACTTAACGAAGTGCCCAAGAAAGGAGCCGATAATAAGTGGGTTGTTTTTTTACACCCAAAAACCACCAATGGCGTTTTGATTGAGTTGTGCCAGGAAATAGAATAAGAACTGATTTTATTACAACTACTGCCAAAAAACAAAAAACACTTGCAATAAATTAAAAATAGTGGTAATATTGCAACCTCTTAACCGGTCCTATAGCTCAGTTGGTTAGAGCACCTGACTCATAATCAGGTGGTCCTTGGTTCGAGCCCAAGTGGGACCACAAGTAAAAACAAAGCCTTACAGAAATGTAGGGCTTTTTTTATACCCACTGTTAAATTAATTTCACAAATTTCTAACCAATTTTGTTAGTTTACTATGTGGGTGGATTTGAAGCATCCTCTCCATCAACTCTCCAGGTGTTGATTTTCATGTTGGGCACAACCCCCTGCATAAACTTTCCAAACGTTTAATAACGAAATATATACGTTAACTAAGAACAAGAATAAAAGCATCTTAGGAAGCTTCAATATGTTAAAATAGTTCACTACATTTGAGGGGATTTAATAAGAAAAACATGAAAAGAATACTACTCTTAATCATTTTATTGATTACAACTGCTCAATCCATCAATGCACAAACAGTTGTATTAGACGCTAATGGTGTTACCGTTAAATGGACAGGCACTACAGTCCCATCTCCCTATTTTGTTCAAGCAAATCCTAGAGGAACAGGAATGGAATGGTTTGCTATTGTTGATAATTCAACTAAACACATTATTAACTGGTACGCCAGAAATTTTCCATCGGGGATAAATTATTTTACACCACCCGGTGGGTCGTCACCTATACCTTTTAATAATATAATAACTACTCTTGTGACTAATATGCAGAATTTTTTTTTCTATTCCAGCTCACCTAATTTTTCTGAAGGCACTTACTTTAATCAAAATATTAGCTCTTGGGATGTGAGTAATGTGACTAATATGAGTTTTATGTTTTACGACTGTTATGCCTTTAACCAACCTATTGGTTCTTGGAATGTTAGTAATGTAACTAATATGTTAGGTATGTTTTATCATTCTTGGGCCTTTAACCAACCTATTAGTTCTTGGAATGTTAGTAATGTGAATACTATGCAACAAATGTTTGGTGGCGCTCACTCATTTAATCAAAATATTGACTCTTGGAATGTAAGTAATGTTACTAATATGCTGAATATGTTTTCTAATGCTTTTGGATTTAACCAACCAATTGGTTCTTGGAACGTGAGTAATGTGACTGATATGAGTTATATGTTTGCTATGGCTCCAAATACAACGAGCAACTTTAACCAACCAATTGGTTCTTGGAATGTGAGTAATGTAACTAATATGAGTAATATGTTTGTTAATCTTTCCTCCTTTAACCAACCAATTGGTTCTTGGAATGTGAGTAATGTAACTCGAATGGATGGTATGTTTGGTAATGCTACCTCCTTTAACCAAAATATTGGTTCTTGGAACGTGAGTAATGTGACTGATATGAGTTATATGTTTTATGGAGCTCAACTTTCAACAGCTAATTATGATGCCACACTTATTGGATGGTCAACTATAAGTCCAAATGAAGCTCCATTAAAACCAAATGTTGTTTTTTCGGGTGGTAATTCTAATTATTGCAATGGTGTTACTGCTCGAAGTGCTATAATAAGTACCTATGGTTGGACAATTACAGATGCGGGGTTGAATTGTGCATTAGACACCGGTGAATTTGAAACCAATACTTTAAAACTTTACCCTAACCCTGTAGTAAGTGTCTTAAATGTAAAAACAGACCACAATTTTATCAATCAACCATATACTATAATTGATGGTTTAGGAAGAGTGGTTTTAAATGGAAAACTTAATGAAGTTGATACCGCTATAAATGTAGAGCAATTATCTAAAGGCATTTATTATCTAAAAGTAGATGGCAACAGCGCAACTAAGTTTATAAAAGAGTAAATAAAAAAAATCAAATAGTTGTTTAAAATTAATAATGCATGAAAAAATTATTCTACCTATTAAGTATTACATTTTTAATACTACAATCGTGTTCATCGGACGGTAACTCAGACAACTCTAATAATGGAATAGTTCTTATAAAAAGACTTGAGAGTTCTAATAATACTGATATTGAGTACTACAAATATAATGGAACAAAATTAAATTATGTTTCAACTGGTAATGAAAATGGTCAAATTTGGAGAAAACAATTTACTTACTCTGGCGATTTAATTATAAAAACAGAATGGTATGAAAACAATCAACCTACAGGAGAAAAGAACACTTACGCTTATTCTAACAATAAACTAAGCGAAGTTAGAGTTTATTCTCCTGGTGCAACTCTGGAATATAAAGAAAATTATTCTTATAACTCAGATGGATCAATTGATGTAATTAAAACAGGTTATAATGGAAATAGCGGAGGTTTTGTAAAAATATTTTTAGATTCAAATAATAATGTCATAAAAAAAGAATATTTGGGAGGTTATATTGAATTATTTGATTATGATAACAAGAATAACCCTCACAAAAATATTACTGGTGTTAATAAATTAATTGGTCGTGAAGGAATAAACATTGGGGGTAATAATAATCTTCTTTCAAGAGAAGATAAACTTTTTAATTATCAATATAATAATCAAAATTATCCTATTTCTTGTGAAGTATTAGAAACTGGGCAATCGCCTGTAGTTTATAATTTTTATTACTAATCTTTCAATCAATTAGTTTATACTGGCGATCAATCGCTCTCACTACAATCGTTTGCTTTGTTAAGTTGGGCTGCTCCAATCTCTTTAAAAACAAATAAAAGTGGTAGTAAATCACTTTGCCAAATCAAATTTTGTTTAATTTTTTGTTAAAAAGTTTAAACATAAATTTTTTTTTATAGTTTTGTATAAAATTAATTACAACCATCATGAAAAACATTAAATTTTTATTGCTAATTGTTAGTATTTTAACCACTGTATTTGTATCATGTTCATCTGGAGATGATACAGTTGAGACACAAAAGAGTTCTGCTCTAAGAATTTATTTAAATGAATTTAAAGGCGCTAACAACATTAGCGGTAAAAATGTAGCTACCGATTCTACTATGTGTTATGAGTTTGTTTATCCATTAACACTTGCTTACAATACAGGAACCACTGTTACGGTATCTAATGAAACCGAATTAATTGCAGTACTTGAAAGCGAAACAAATCAATTGTATATTAATGGTATTGCGTTTCCTTTTAATTTAATTGCTCCAGGAAGTACTACTCCAATTACTATTTCAAATGAATCAGAATTTTGGAGTATAATCAACGCATGCGATATGGATACTTACGACGATTATATTTCTTCAGGATCTTGCTATTCATTCGTTTATCCGTTTTCATTTTTATTGAGCAACAATCAAACGGTTACGTTAAATAATGATCAAGAATTAATAAACTTGGCAACACAACAAGGAAACGATGATAATTATATTGTAAACTTAGTTTATCCTTTTACTGTACAACAAAACAACACAACAACTGTTATTAATAATGACTATGAATATGCACAATTAAATAATGATTGTGATGATAACTCTAATTGCATCTGCCCAACAGATGTAAATCCGGTTTGTGTTAATGTAGGTGGAGTAATTATTCAATTCCCAAATGCTTGTGTTGCAGAATGTGCAGGTTATACTACCGCAGACTTTGTGAATTGTAATTAATATGTAACACTATATAATACCAAAAAAGCCTTACATCTCTGTAAGGCTTTTTTTTATTTAATTTCTTTCCCTTGGCTATCAAAAAAATGATATTCTAGATACGTATACGCATCGCGAGGGATTATTTTAACCCATTTTTTATGTTCAAAAAACCATTTTGAACGAATAGAAGGAAACCCTTTCTTTAAATAGGCTGCCACAAACGGGTGAACATTTAATTTCACTTTGTTGTGGTCTTTAATAATTTTTTCAAGAGAGAAAGTGATTTTATCTATAATTTGAATTGGAGCATCTACATCTCCGCTTAAATTATTTGGATTTTCTTCCCTTGTTTCAATATTTACTTCTGGTCTTACACGCTGTCTTGTAATTTGAACTAAACCAAATTTACTTGGCGGTAAGATTTTGTGTTTTGCCTTATCATCACTCATTTCTTCTTTTAAGAAATTGTAAAGAACCTGGCGGTTATCAGGGTTTTGCATGTCGATAAAATCAACTACAATAATTCCGCCCATGTCGCGAAGTCTTAATTGGCGTGCTACTTCTGCAGCTGCAATCATGTTCACTTCTAGTGCGGTATCTTCCTGATTGGTTGCTTTGTTAGAACGATTTCCGCTATTTACATCAATAACGTGTAATGCTTCGGTATGTTCAATAATCAAATAAGCTCCTTTACTCATAGAAACGGTTCTACCGAATGAGGTTTTTATTTGACGCTCTATATGATATTTTTCAAATAGTGGGGTATCATTTGACTGATAGTATTTCACTATTTTTTGTTTTTCGGGAGCTATTTCGGCTAAATAGTCCTTAGTTTCCTGGTACAACTCTTCATCATCAATATGAATACCGGTGAAGGTGTCATTAAATACGTCTCTTAATATAGAGGAAGCTTTGTTAAGTTCTCCTAATACCTTTGACGGATGATGAGCGGTTGGTAATTTTTTACACATTGCAGTCCATCTGTTCATAAGATTCTGCAAATCTTTTTCTAATTCTGTTGTTGTTTTGCCTTCTGCTACTGTTCGCACAATAACGCCAAATCCTTTTGGTCTGACTGCTTGCACCAATTTTTTTAATCGGTCTTTTTCTGCGCGGTCTTCTATTTTTTGTGAAATAGAAACACGATCAGAAAAAGGGACAAGAACTAAAAATCTACCTGCAAAGGAAAGCTCAGTGCTTATCCTTGGTCCTTTGGTTGATATAGGTTCTTTAACCACTTGCACTAATACCGATTGATTAACGCTTAGCACATCTGCAATAGCGCCGTCTTTATCAATCTCGTTTTCAAACTTAAAGGTTTTTAGTGAAAAATCTTTTATTTTACCTGTGTTTACAAGTTTTATGAATTTCAAATAAGAATGTAAAGCAGGTCCTAAATCGTGGTAATGTAAAAAGGCATCTTTTTCATAGCCTACATTTACAAAAGCTGCATTTAGCCCAGGAACTGGTTTTCTAATTTTGGCAATAAAAATATCACCAACTAAGAAATTATTCCCTGTTTCTTTTTCTTTGTGTAATTCAATTAGTTTTCCATCTTTTAATAAGGCAAAATCTACAGCATCTTCACCACTACGGATGATTAATTCTTTATTCATGTTGTAAATTTTTATC
>Ga0078894_10000193_pt1 | contig 39591 bp, 35 predicted proteins | sample LauGreSu1BDMLBSD_2_FD_67506 | JGI IMG/M metagenome (GOLD analysis project Ga0078894, IMG submission 67506) | Freshwater lake microbial communities from Lake Michigan, USA - Su13.BD.MLB.SD (version 4) (version 4) | ecosystem: Environmental > Aquatic > Freshwater > Lake | place: Lake Michigan...
AACTCCAAGTCTTTTATAAGCTGGTTCTCTCTCTAATTCTTCTACTCTTGAAGGGTTATTGTGAAACTTATAATTAAACTCTTTTAATTTTCTTCTTCTCTCGTCTGCGCGAAGTTTTAATGTCTCTTCTATAGTCATGTCTATTGGAGAAATTTCTTCGGTATGGGTTGCATATGTTGGTTTGCTCAGATCGGCAACTTTCATGGTAATATTTAATGATTCTTCAACTGGCTCAGAAGTAGTTTCTGTTGGTTTAGAATTCAACAAATCATTATCTATTTCCATATATTCTTCTAAAGAATATTTGATCACTCCATTCTCATTTAATTCGGTTACCGAAACAAATTCGATTGGCTCATTAACTTCAATATTTTTAGTTTCGGCAGTTAAGTCAAAATAAATATTTTCTTCTTTTTTGCTTTCAATTGTTTGCTCAACTGGTAAATCAAAAGAGAACGTAATTTGCTCTTCTTCTCTAGCAAATATTGGTTCATTTACCTTTATTTGTTTAACTACAGGCGCATCAATTTGAAAATCTAAATCATTAATTGGAGATACTATTTCAAAGGTAACATCCAAGTTGCGAATGAATTCGTTCATTGCTACTAAATCATTGTCAACTTTTGCAAAAACAGGCGTTTCAATTACTTCCTCTTCAATTAATTCAAAAATGATTTTTTCTTCTTTAGCAACAATTGGAGCATCAGTAATTAATGGTAATTCGGCAACCGTATTGTGGGTTAAATTATGAACCATTTTTTGATCTTCTTCTAATTGAAGAATAATCTTTTTAGGCTCTGTATTTACGATTTCGTTTTGTTGTTCTACATTAAATCCGGTTGCAATGATCGTTACAGCGATTGCATCTCCATGCACTTCATCTTCTCCAACACCCATAATTATATTGGCGTTGTAACCTGCTTCTGCTTGAATGTGATCGTTAATTTCTCCAATTTCATCAATAGTGATTTCACTTGTACCAGAAACGATAAGTAACAATACGTTTTTAGCACCCGAAATTTTATTGTCATTTAATAAAGGAGAATCTAATGCAGAAATAATTGCTTCTTTAGCTCTATTTTCTCCGCTAGCAACTGCAGATCCCATTATTGCTGTTCCACTATTTGCTAAAACTGTTTTTGCATCTTTTAAATCTATATTTTGAGTGTAGTGGTGTGTAATTACTTCAGCAATTCCTCTTGATGCTGTAGCTAATACTTCATCTGCTTTAGAGAAACCTGCTTTGAAACCAAGGTTACCATATACTTCTCTTAATTTATTATTATTAATGACAATTAAAGAATCTACTTGTTTGCGTAATCTTTCAACTCCTATCAAAGCTTGATCTTGACGCACTTTACCTTCAAATTGAAATGGAATAGTTACAATACCTACTGTAAGAATTTCTCTTTCTTTCGCCAATTGAGCAATTACTGGCGCAGCACCTGTTCCGGTTCCACCACCCATTCCGGCAGTGATGAAAACCATTTTGGTGTTGGTATCTAACATTTTTTCAATATCGGCAACACTTTCTATTGCAGATTGTTGTCCAACTTCTGGATTAGCTCCAGCTCCTAATCCTTCGGTTAAGTTAACACCTAACTGAATTTTATTGGGTACCGGACTATTTTGCAAAGCTTGCGAATCGGTGTTACAAACAATAAAGTCTACACCTTTAATACCTTGTTTAAACATGTGGTTGATTGCGTTGCTTCCGCCACCACCTACACCAATTACTTTAATTACATTGGATTGATTTTTAGGTAAATCAAATGAAATGTTTCCAAATTCTGAGTTGCTCATCATAAAACTTTGGGTTTTGTTATTCTACTTTATATCTTTAATTGTCTTTATTCTGCGTTGTCTAGAAAATCTTTTACTCTTCCTAATATCTTATCCATAAAGGACTCGTTAATCTCTGGACCTTTCTTTACGGGCTTCACTACAGGAGTTTCTTCATGTACTTCATTTATCACTTCTGGCTCTTCTTCCATTACTTCAGTAGGTGCTTCTCTAGTAATTGTTGGTTGCGGTGTTTCTACAATCGATGCTTGTAATTTGTATGCACTTTGTGTATTATTTGCCACACTGTTCATCACCAATCCTACTGCTGTTGCAAATAATGGACTTGATATTTCATCTCCCGAATTACCTGCTAAATGCTCATTTGGATAGCCTATTCTAGTATCCATTCCGGTTATGTATTCTACCAATTGCTTAATATGTTGCAATTGTGATCCGCCTCCAGTTAATACAATTCCTGCAATTAATTTTTTTCTTGGATCATCATGACCGTATGCTTTAATTTCTGCAAAAACTTGCTCAATAATTTCTACTACTCGAGCATGAATTATTTTGGATAAGTTTTTCAACGATATTTCTTTAGGTTCTCTTCCTCTTAAACCAGGAATTGATACAATTTCGTTATCTCTATTTTCACCTGGCCAAGCTGAACCAAATTTTACTTTTAATAATTCTGCTTGTTTTTCAATAATAGAACAGCCTTCTTTGATATCGTCTGTAATTACATTTCCTCCAAATGGAACTACTGCTGTATGGCGAATAATTCCGTCTTTAAAAATAGCTAAATCGGTTGTTCCACCACCTATATCGATCAAGGCAACACCCGCTTCTTTTTCTTCTTGACTCAATACTGCATCTGCAGAAGCTAGTGGTTCTAAAGTAATTCCGGATAATTCAATTCCGGTACTTTGTACACATCTTACAATATTTCTAATTGAAGAAGCCTGACCAACCACCACGTGAAAAGTAGCTTCCAATCTTGAGCCATACATTCCAATTGGTTCTTTGATTTCTGCTTGTCCGTCAATTTTGTATTCTTGAGGTAAAACATGTATAATTTCTTCACCAGGCAACATTGCCAATTTATTCACCTGATCAATTAATGTTTGAATATCTTGTTGGGTTATTACTTCATCAGAATTTCCTCTGCTGATGTAATCGGTATGTTGAATACTGCGAATATGTTGACCCGCAATTCCAACTACTACATCATTAATTTTATAACCTGAATTTTCCTCTGCATCATTAACGGCTTGTTGAATAGACTGAGTAGTTTGTGTAATGTTGTTTACAACACCTCTTGATACACCTAAACTTTTAGCTTTTCCTATACCTAAAATTTCAAGTTTCCCATATTCATTCTTCTTGCCAATCATTGCCACGATTTTCGTAGTTCCAATGTCTAAGCCTACCGCAATGCTTTCTCTGTTATCCATATTGTGCCAAATTATTCTAATTCAAGCTTTTTTATTTCTTAATTGTTATTTAGTACAAACCACTTGATGACTAAATCTCAAATTTATTTTTTTATATTTTGTTAAAGAACTATCTATAATTGCTTTCTGAAAAAAAGCTTTATAATTGTTAAATTTATTCTCTACTTGCACCATTTTTCCGAACTCAATTTGAAAATCAAAATTTCTATTGGTCATTTTCAAGTCATCATTTGCGTCTAACTCCACTCCAATTATATTTTTTTTCAAAAAAGGATCTTTGTTAATAACCCTTAAAACTTGAGCCAGCTTTTTTCTATTTTTTGAACTTATTTCACCTAAAACCAATGGCACCCTAGCCGTATTTAATCCTGATAACGGCATCGTATTTCCCTCATTATCTAGATAATAGGTTCCTACACTATCAAAAACCCTTGCAATTGGGGCTTTTTGTTTGACAATTGCCTTAAGAACTCCATCTACAGTTACATACACCTCTGCTTTATCAACCATTGGGTTATTGTTGATGGAATTTTCCAATTTGTTCAAATTTAAGTCCTCTTTTGCTATACTTCGCACATCCATTTTATTTTCTATTAACAATTTATTAACCGTTTTTTTGCTAATAAAATCGGAGTCATTATCTACAAAAATAACTTCTGTTTTGATCAATTTTCTGTTCGCATTTCTATTGGATGTAAAAGCAAATAAAAAGACAACCAACGCCAACATCAATAACAATCGAAGGTTTATCCAGCTAAAAATTTTCATAATAACATTTTTTTTATAGATGGTACTAATTCTCCAATATCTCCAGCTCCAATAGTTACAATTACTTTAGCGTCACTCTCAAGTATCGCTTCAATTAATTTTTCTTTGGAAACCAATTTTTTATTTTTATTATTCATTTTTTCTAGTAACCAAGAAGAAGTTATTCCGGGTATGGGCAATTCACGAGCGGGATAAATATCCAACATTAGCACTTCATCAAATTGAGATAAACTTTTTGCAAAATCATCTACAAAATCTTTAGTTCTACTAAATAAATGTGGCTGAAAAACGGCCAATACTTTTTGATTCGGATACAATTCTCTTACCGCTTGATGAACGGCATTTATTTCGGTTGGATGATGGGCATAATCATCAATATAAACTAAACTGTCTGTTTTAATTTGATAAGAAAAACGACGCTGCACTCCTTTAAAAGTTGCCAATGCATTTTTAATTGCATCACTTGATGTGCCATATGTTTTTGCCATCGCAAGAGCCATCAAAGCATTCATTAAATTATGATGTCCTGGTAATCCAAAAACAATATTTGAAATCGTTTCTGTTGGAGTTTGTACATCAAAAACATAACTGCTGTTTTCAATTCGAATATTATGCGCTTTAAAGCTTGCCTCTTCGTTTATTGCAATGGAAACTCCATGTAAATCCATGCCTTTTGGCACAAATAAGTTGCCTTTATCCTGAACTTTATCGGCAAATTCTCTAAATGAATCTTCAATTGCTGCCTTATCTCCATAAATATCCAAATGATCGGCATCCATAGAAGTTACACAGGCAATATTTGGATGCAAATGCAAAAACGAACGATCAAATTCATCAGCTTCTACAACCGTCACCGTTTTACCAGTTCCAATTAAATTGGAATGATAATTTTCTACAATTCCGCCAAGGAAAGCAGTTACATCAGCTCCGCTTTCATATAATATGTGCCCGAGAATACTTGATGTAGTAGTTTTTCCGTGAGTCCCTGCTACCGCAAAGCAAAAAGTATCTTTAGTAATTATCCCAAGGACTTCGGCACGCTTTTTAATATTATAGTCACGCTCCACAAAATAATTCCACTCCGAATGCGTAACCGGAACCGCTGGCGTTACAATAACCAAAGTGTTTTCACAATAAAAATCGGTTGGAATTAAATTAATATTGTCTTCAAAATGAATATCCATACCGTCTGCAATTAATTCATCTGTAAGCGTGGTTGGGGTTTTATCGTAACCCGAAACCTTTTTGCCTACATTCTGAAAATAGCGAGCCAAAGCACTCATTCCGATGCCTCCAATCCCTATAAAATAGACGTTATGTATTTGGTTTAAATTCATTTTTTTAAAGGCTCTAAGCATCTTTGGATCTAAGGATCTGAGGACTTATTCTTTGGCTATTCTATTAATTTAATTATTTCTTTTACGATATCTTTTGTTGCATTTGGCTTAGCCAACAACTTAATATTTTTACTTAATTCAATTTGTAAATTTTCATTTGAAATTAAATTGGAAAAAGTTGTTTCAAACTTTTCATCCAATTCTGATTCTTTGATAAGAATTGCTCCTTTTTTATTTACAATTGCGTTGGCATTTTTTGTTTGGTGGTCTTCAGCCACATTTGGTGACGGAATGAAAATTGTTGGTTTTCCTACCAAACACAATTCAGACACCGAAGAAGCTCCAGCTCTTGAAATCACAAAATCGGCGGCAGCATAAATCAAATCCATTCGATCAATAAAGGCAACCACCTGAACATTTGTTCTTTTGTTATAAATTTGATATTCATCAAAATACAACTTACCGCATTGCCAAAAAATTTGAATGTCCTTTGCTAAAATAAAATCCAATTCTTTTTCAATTAATTTGTTTAATCTTCTTGCGCCCAAACTTCCACCAAGAACTAAAAGTGTTTTTTTGGAAGCATCCAAATTAAAATAGGTAATACCTTCTAATTTTTTAGAATCTACATCCAACAAATCTTGTCGCACCGGATTTCCTGTAAAAACAATTTTATCTTTTGGAAAAAACCGATCCAAATTATCATAGGCAACACAAATGGAATTGGCTTTTTTACTTAATAGTTTATTGGTTATTCCCGGATACGAATTTTGCTCCTGAATAACAGTTGGAATACCAAAACTATTTGCCGCTTGCAATAAAGGTCCACTAGCGAAACCGCCGGTTCCTATAACCAAATCGGGCTGGAAGTTTTTTATTATTTTTTTTGATTTCCACAAACTACTTAATAATTTAAATGGGAAGATAAAATTTTGAAAAGTCAGTTTTCTTTGCAAACCTGCTATCCAAAGACCTTCAATTTTGTATCCTGCCTGGGGTACTTTTTGCATTTCCATTTTATCTTGTGCTCCCACAAATAAAATTTCAGCATCTGGAAAATGAGATTTTAATTCATTAGCGATGGCTATTGCAGGATAAATATGTCCTCCCGTACCGCCGCCACTTAATATGAATTTATAGTTTTTCATTTTCTAATTATTTTTTATTTTGAACTGCCTTCAATGGATTTTCGGTAATTGAAAAATCATCTTCTTCAATTTCATTTTCCTCTTCGTCTTCTTGTAATTGTTTGTCAATTAACTTTTGAAGCGCCTCTTCTCGTTTTTGTTTTTCTTCTAATTCTTGAGCAACTTCTTCTTCTTTTTTGGTTACACTAAGAATAATTCCAATGGCAATACAAGTCATCCAGATAGAACTTCCTCCCGAACTAATTAGTGGTAAGGTTTGACCGGTTACCGGTAGTAATTCAACCGCAACTGCCATATTTATTAATGCCTGGAATACTATTGGGAATCCGAGGCCTACAACCAGTAATTTTCCAAAGAGCGAATTGGCTTTGTGAGCAGCGATAACAAAACGAGTTAATAATAAAAGATACAATCCTAAAATTGATAAAGATCCTATTAACCCATATTCTTCTACGATTATTGCAAAAATAAAATCGGATGATGATTGTGGTAAAAAGTTTTTCTGAACACTTTTTCCTGGACCTAATCCGTATAATCCACCTGAGGCGATGGCTATTTTTGCATTTTTAATTTGGTAATCGTCTTCTCCCGGTTTGTCGCTTGTAAAATTCTCAATTCGGTTCTTCCAGGTATCCACCCTATTTCTAAAGGCATCTGGAAAAGCAATAACAACTAATACAAAAAGGGACAACGCTGCTATACCAGTACCTATAATTATTCCTATATATTTTAATGGATATTGCCCAATAAATGTGAGCATAATTACCATTGCAAAAATTAGTGCTGCCGTAGAAAAATTGGCTGGTAATATTAGTGCCAAAGTAATAAAAACCGGAATCCATAACTCAATAAAGGAAGATTTAAAACTAACTTTTTCCTCTCTTTTTTTCGATAAATAGCGGGCTACATATACATACAAAACAATGGCTGCCAAAGTAGAAGTTTGAAATGATATCCCAATAAATGGAATTTCTACCCAACGACTAGCATTGGCTCCCTCAATTACAGTACCTTTAAATAATGTATATGCGAGTAATATCCAAATAACTGGCAAAGTAATTAAAGAGAGCGCTCTAAAATAATGATACGGAATCTTATGAATTTTATAGATAATAAAAAACCCTAAGAAAACTTGAAGCGCATGTTTTAGTAAATAGGTAACCGCATTACCAGATCCTTGACGGGTGTATGCCAAATTACTACTTGCACTATAAACAGACATAAATGAAAATAAGGCCAATAGAGCAACGAATGCCCAAATGACTTTATCTCCTTTTAAACTATTTATTATTTCTTTCATATTTGGATGCTGAGTAATAGGTATTGATTTATGCTTTTACTTAAAACAAAATATTTTGAATCTATTTTATAAATTTCTGACTTCACTTTTAAATTGATTTCCACGATCTTCATAATTTTCGAACAAATCAAAACTTGCACATGCTGGAGAAAGTAATACAGAATCTCCCTTTTCGGCAATATGTCTTGCTGTATTTACTGCATCGTGCATATTATCAACTTCTACCATAATATCAACCATGTTACCAAAAGCATCAATAATTTTTTTATTTTCCACTCCTAAACAAATAATTGCTTTTACTTTTTCAAATACTAAAGGCATTAATTCGGCGTAGTCATTTCCTTTATCTACACCCCCAACAATCCAAACCGTAGGTGTTTTCATACTATCGAGTGCAAAAAAAGTAGCGTTTACATTAGTTGCTTTACTGTCGTTAATGTATTGTACATTTTGAATTTTAAGCACTTTTTCTAAACGGTGTTCTACCCCTTGAAAATTGGATAAACTTTCGCGAATGGTTTGTTTTCTAATGCGTAAAATAGTAGCAACCGAAGTAGCTGCCATTGCATTTTTAAAATTATGTTTTCCCTCTAATGTGATATCAGCGGTATCCATTAAAAACTCTTCTTGGTTGATGTTGATTTCCATAGTATTATTTTTTAAAGACGCCCCTTTTTCAAGGTTCTGTGTTATTGAAAATGGTATTAATTGTGCTTTTACTTTATTGTTTCGTAACCAATTTTGACTTGCTTGATCATCTGCATCGTAGATTAGATAATCTTGGTTGGTTTGGTTTTTTGTTATTCTAAATTTTGATTCTATATAATTTTCATATTTGTATTCGTAGCGATCTAAATGGTCTGGACTAATGTTTGTAAGAATTGCAATGTGTGGTTTGTAATTAATAATTCCATCCAACTGAAAACTGCTTAATTCTAAAACATAGTAGTCAAAGTTTTCATCTGCAACTTGCCAGGCGAAACTTTTCCCAATATTTCCCCCAAGACCTACATTTAAACCTGCTTGTTTAAGCAAATGATAGGTTAGCATGGTAGTAGTTGTTTTTCCGTTGCTTCCGGTAATACCTATTGTAATTGCATCTGTAAATGGAGCTGCAAATTCAATTTCAGAAATAACTGGAATATTCTTTTCAACTAATTTTTTTACAATAGGTGCTTTATCTGGAATTCCTGGGCTTTTCATTACTACATCTGCATTCAGAATTAACGCTTCTGTATGCTTTTCTTCTTCCCATTTAATCTCATTATTTGTAAGAACTTCTTTATAATTAGCATTTATTTTTCCAAAATCGGAAACAAAAACATCGTATCCTTTTTTCTTTCCTAAAATGGCAGTACCCACACCACTTTCACCACCCCCAAGAATAACTAACCTTGGCATTATCTTAGTTTTAATGTTACAATTGCTACAATTGCCAACAGTATTGTTACAATCCAAAAACGAGTAACAATTTTACTTTCATGGTATCCTTTTTTCTGATAATGGTGATGTAAAGGTGACATTAAGAAAACACGTCGCCCTTCTCCAAATCTTTTTTTAGTGTATTTGAAATAAGCAACCTGAATAATTACTGACGCACTTTCTGCAAAGAATATGGCACATAAAACAGGCAACAACATTTCTTTTCTTACCGAAATTGCCAATACGGCTATGATTCCACCAATAGTTAAACTACCGGTGTCGCCCATAAAAACGGATGCTGGATAGGAATTATACCATAAAAACCCAACCAACGCTCCTGCAAATGCTGAAACAAAAACAGTCATCTCCCCAGAGTTAGGGATGTACATAACATTTAAGTAGCTTGATAAGATGATGTTCCCCGAAATAAAGGTGAAGATTCCGATTGCAAGCACCGATATTGCCGAAGTACCCGCAGCGAGACCATCAATACCATCGGTTAAGTTGGCTCCATTTGAAACCGCAGTGATGATGAAAATTACTATTGGAATGAATACCAACCATGCCCATTTTTCATACCCTTCTCCGGTCCATTCAATAATTTTGGCATAATCCAATTCGTTGTTTTTAGTAAATGGAATCGTTGTGGTAGTTGATTTCATTTCACGGGCTGGTGAGCTAATTGTATTTTCTGTTTGATTAAAAGCAACTGGCTTAGCCAATTTCTCACGAACGGTTACCCCTGGATGAAAATACAATACCGAACCCACGATAAGCCCTAATCCTACTTGACCAATTACTTTGAAGATTCCTTTTAATCCTTGTTTGTCTTTTTTGAATATTTTAATGTAATCATCAATAAAACCAATAGTTCCCATCCAAATGGTGGTGATGATTAACAAAACAATATAGATGTTGTTCAATTTTGTAAGCAACAACACCGGAATAAGTGTTGCAATAATGATGATAATTCCACCCATTGTTGGAGTACCCGCTTTTTGATTTTGACCTTCTAAGCCTAATTCTCTTACTGTTTCACCAACTTGTTTGTTCTTTAAAATGGTGATGATTTTTTTACCATAAACTGTAGAAATTAAAAGCGATAACATTAACGCCAAAGCCGATCTAAAGGTTATGTATTGAAAAACCCCAGTTCCTGGAACATCTAAAGTTTTGTCTAAATATTCAAATAAGTAGTATAACATAGGTTCTTAGGTATTTAGTTAATTAGCTTAAAAATTCTTTTACAGTTTCCATATCATCAAAATGGTGTCTTACCCCATTTATTTCTTGATAATTCTCATGACCTTTTCCAGCAATTAATATGATATCATTTGCATTTGCCAATTGACAAGCGGTTTTAATTGCTTGCTTTCTATCTTCTATGGAAAGTGTCTTTTTATAATTTTGTGGCTCTACTCCTTTTTCCATTTCAGAAATAATAGTTGCCGGATTTTCTGTACGCGGATTATCGGAAGTAAAAATTACAGTATCACTCATTTGAGAAGCGATATTTGCCATAATTGGTCTTTTGGTTTTATCACGATCACCACCACAACCTACAACAGAAATCAATTTTTCATTATTGGTTCGGATGTTATTAATGGTGTTTAATACATTTTCTAATGCATCCGGAGTATGAGCATAATCTACAATAGCCGTAATTTTATCGGAGGAAACAATAAATTGAAAACGCCCAGAAACACTTTCTAATTCAGACAATAATCGTAAAGCTTCCAAGCTGTCCATACCTAATTCAATGGCAGTCCCATAGATAGCCAATAAGTTATAGGCATTAAAAGTTCCGATTAATTTTACCCAAACTTCATTATCGTTAATTTTTAATAACAATCCCGATAATTGATTTTCTAATATTTGAGCTTTATAATCGGAATAGGACTTTAAAGCATACGTACGTTTTCTTGCTGAAGTATTTTGCAACATCACAGCACCATTTTTATCATCACTATTTGATAATGCAAAGGCCGTTTTTGGTAAATGATCAAAAAATGATTTTTTCACATCTCTATATTCTGCGAATGTTGGGTGGTAATCTAAATGATCGTGCGATAAATTTGTAAAAACACCGCCTTCAAAATGAAGTCCTTCGGTACGTTTTTGATGTACTCCATGAGAACTAACTTCCATGAAACAGTATTCACAACCCACCGAAATCATTTCGTTTAAATACTGATTGATGGTTAAAGAATCAGGTGTAGTGTGTGTTGCTTTGTATTCTGTATCGTCCACCATGATTTTAACGGTAGATAACAAGCCCACTTTGTAACCTGCTTTTTTATATAATTGATACAATAATGAGGCGATAGTAGTTTTCCCGTTGGTACCGGTAACCCCTACCAATCGGATTTTATCTGAAGGAGTATTGAAATAATTGGAAGCAATAAATGCCAATGCCGAATTGGTATCTTTAACTTGAATGTAAGTAACATTTGAAACAACTAATTCAGGCAAAGTATCACATACAATAGCAGCAGCACCTTGACTAATTGCTTTTTCTATGAATTCATGTCCATCAGAAACGGTACCACGAATCGCAACGAAAACATCGTTTTCTTGCACTTTTCTTGAATCGAATTCGATTTTCTGAATAGCAACTTCTGTCGAACCTTTTACGGCTTCAATACTCACTTTATATAATATGTCTTTTAATAACATTTTCATATTCCTAGGATAATTCTAAAAGCAATAAAGTATTTTTTGAAATAGTGCCTCCCGCCGGAATGGATTGTTTTTTTACTTTTCCAATTCCTTTAACTTTTACTTTAACTCCTAAGTTTCCTAATAAAGCAACGGCATCCATACCTGGCATTCCTTTTAAATTTGGAATTGTGTTTTTAACTGTTTGCGCTTTAGGATCACTATCTCTATAATTTTTTTCTTGAACTGCTATTTTCTTATTTAGATTTTTAATTTCGTTAGTAGAAGGCGCGTCGGTAAATATTTTTTGGGCAATTCTTTTAAAAACAGGTCCAGCAACATCAGCCCCATAATATCCTTTATTTCTAGCATCTGGTTTGTGCACTACTACAATGCAAGAATATTTTGGGTTTTCTGCTGGAAAATATCCTACAAAAGACGAAATGTAATGTTTGTCGTTTCCGCCATTTGTTCCGTAATTAGCTTGTGCAGTTCCTGTTTTTCCGGCCATTGAAAAGTCTTTAGAATAGAGTGATTTCCCAGTTCCTTTTTCTACTACATTTTTCAAAACTGCTTGAATTTTTTTTACCGTTTCATCCGAACATATCTTCGAATTGATAACTTCTTTATCATATTTTTTGATAGTTTTACTCCACTCTTTAATCTCTGATACAAATTGTGGTTTAATCATTTCACCATTATTGGCAATTGCATTATACAAGGTTAATGTTTGTAGTGGCGTTACGGCAACTCCATATCCAAATGCCATCCAAGGCAACGCTATAGCACTCCATCTTTTATCTGCAGGATGTGGAATCACAGGTGTTCCTTCTCCTTGAATTGGCAATCCGAGTGGTTTATTTAAACCCATTCTATCTATACGATCAATGAATTGTTTTGGATTGTTTCTATAGTTTTCATATACCGCCTGAACCATTACCGTATTGGAAGAAATTTCCATTCCGCGACCTAAAGATATTTTTTGAGTTCCTCCTCTATGAGAGTCTTCTACATCTTTTCCGTAGTACTTAATTAACCCTCCTTTTCGATCATATATCTTACTAGTATCTACTTTTTTATCATCCAATAAAGCAATTAGATCTACTAGCTTAAATGTAGAACCTGGCTCATGCGCTTCTTTAATTGCATAATTTTCAGTTTCAAAATAAGTATCACTGGATGCTGATTTTCCTAAGTTGGAGATGGCTTTAATTTGGCCTGTTTTGGTTTCCATAACCACTACACAACCGTGTTCAGCATTATAGTCTTGCAGTTGTTTTAACAAAGCATGGTGAGCAATATCTTGAATGTAAACATCAATACTCGAAATAACATCATAACCATCTTGAGGATCCAAATCGTTTCGATCTCTAATTGGTTTCCATTGGCCTTTAGCAATCTTTTGTTTTAAAACTTTACCGTCTTTTCCATTTAAATACTTACCAAAAGCACCTTCTATACCTACTTGTTTTCTAACTCCGTCTTCATTAATTTTATCGTAACCAATAGTTCTTTCGGCTATTTGACCAATTGGATGCACACGAACCGGTTTTTGCTCTACAATAATTCCGCCTTTGTTTGAACCTTTTTCAAACATTGGAAATTGTTTGATTTTTGAATATTCTGTATAGCTCAATTTATCAGCAATAAGTGTATAGCGATTACTGGTATTTCTAGCTTTTCTTAGTATTGCCTCATAATAAGAACTTGGTTTTCTGAATAATTTTCCTAAACTTTCAGATAGTGGTTTAACATTTTTTTCAAAAAGTTCTTCTTTTGGAACCACCGCATCAAAACGGATGGTGTAATTTGGAATTGAAGTAGCAAGCAAACTACCGTCAGAGGAATAGATATTTCCTTTGTTTGCATGAATAACAAACATTTTAACCGTAAGATCTTTGGCTAATTTTCGATAATGTGCACCATGTACCCACTGAATATTAGTCAGTTTTATTGTAATTGCCATAGCCATCAAAAAGATTCCTAATGCAACTAAATAAATACGGTATGAGGTGTTTTTATCTTCTATTCCCATAACTTATCGAAGAAACTTTTTTCTTTAGTTATTTTTACTTTTATCTTAACCGGTGGCACCTGAGACGGCACTAATCCTCGTGATTTCATTTTTTCAGAAACAGTAGATTCCATTCTTAACTTCATCAATTCGGATCTTCTGTCTACGAATTCAGATCTCAATTCTTTGACTTCATTAGTTAAATCTGCTATTTTAAATATTTTCTGATCGTATTGGTGTGAATTTGCAATCATTATGATGGCCAATACCACTATAAAAAGTATGAATCGCCAATTTTTAATAGCATCTTCATTTACTAGAAATCGTGCTTTTAATAAGTTGAAAACTCCGCCTTTCATATCTGCTTATCTATAACTTAATTTAAAAACTACTTCTTTTCTGCTATTCGTAACTTTGCACTTCGGGCTCGGTTATTTAGCTTTATTTCGGCTTCAGTTGGAACAATTAGTTTTTCAACAATTCTGAAAGGAACTGAGAAATTTCCAAAGAAATCGCGCTCTGGCTCCCCTTCAAATAAGCCGTTTTTCATGAATCGTTTTACCAATCGGTCTTCTAATGAGTGGTACGAAATAACACTTAGCCTTCCCTCTGGTTTTAAAATCTCTAATGATTGCTCTAAAAATTCTTTTAAAACCTCCATTTCCTGATTCACTTCTATTCGAACTGCCTGATAAATTTGAGCAAGAATCTTGTTCTTAAATTGTTCTGGCAAGTACTTATTCAATATTATTTTTAACTCTTCTGTGGTGTTAATTGTTGCTCTTTGTCTAGCTTCTACAATTGTTCTTGCAAGCGCAGGAGCCACTTTTAACTCTCCATAATCTAAAAAAACACGCTTCAAGTTGGCTTCATCATATTCATTTATGACTTTACTCGCATCAAGCTCATTTCTTTTGCTCATTCGCATATCCAGATCTGCATCAAATCGAGTAGAAAATCCTCGCTCTGGAACATCAAACTGATGAGAAGAAACTCCAAGATCGGCTAAAATGCCATCCACTTGCTTCACACCATGAAATCTCAAAAAACGTTTTATGTATCTAAAATTCTCCTGAATTAAAGTAAATCTATCATCCTGAAGGGTATTCTTCCATGCATCTTCGTCTTGATCAAAAGCAAACAATTTTCCGTTTGCACCAAGCCTACTTAATATCTCTTTTGAATGTCCGCCGCCGCCAAAAGTGACGTCAACATAAATTCCATTAGGTTGAATATTCAAACCGTCTACCGTTTCTTTTAATAAAACTGGGTTATGATATTCCATGTTCGTCGTCATTTACATCACCCATAACTTCTTCTGCCAAGTCAGCAAAATCTACTATCGAATCATCAATAGCTTTTTCATAAAGGTCCTTATCCCAGATCTCAATAATATTTACCGCCGATGAAAGCACGATATCTTTATTTATTTGAGCAAAGCCTGCTAAATCTTTAGCAACCAATAAACGCCCTAGAGCATCTATTTCAACCACCTTTACACCTGCGGTAAAACGACGAATAAAATCATTATTCTTTTTAACGAAACGGTTTAGTTTATTGATTTTTTGCATCATTAACTCCCACTCTTTCATTGGATAAAGCTCCAAACAAGGTTGAAAAACAGAACGCTTCAAGACAAATCCGTCTTGAAGAGAGGCAGCCAATTGCTTCTTGAAAGGCGCTGGTAACAACAGCCTTCCTTTAGCATCTACCTTACACTCATATGTCCCTATTAATGAATTCAAAAAACTAATTTTTAAATGATATGAAGCAAAAATATAAAATAATTTACCACCTTTTACCACTTTATACCACATTGTTAATAAGTTTTTGATTTTGCACAATTTTAAGGTTGTAGTCATCGTCTCTATTTTTGAAAATAATTATCCAAAAAAGAATAAATGATATTAAAATCGAAATATTTAATTGATTTTTTTATTAATTTATGAGAATAATATAAAGAGTGTAAAGTGGGAAGATTTTTTTTATCTTTTAATAACTAACTGAAATAATGCACATTAAATAACACAATAGTTTTTCATGATTTTCTCAATAAATACAATCCTTTACATACAATTAATTTTCAAAAAATAGGATTATTGTATTAATAGTTTATATTTGTATCACTATAGAAAAAGAGCATTTAATATGGATGGTATCATAAAAAAAGAAGGCAGATATAGCTATCTAGAAATTGGAGAAGGCACTCCGATTGTAATATTACATGGACTAATGGGTGGTCTTAGTAATTTTGATGGTGTGGCTAATTATTTTTCTACCAAGGGATATAAAATTGTGATTCCGGAGTTACCTATTTATACTCAAAATCTATTAAAAACCAATGTAAAGGCTTTCGCCAAATATGTGAAAGACTTTATCACTTTTAAGAAATTTGAACGCGTAATTCTATTAGGAAATTCCCTTGGTGGTCATATTGCTTTGTACCATACCAAAATGTATCCAGAAAAAATGTTGGGCTTAGTAATTACCGGAAGTTCTGGTCTTTATGAAAGCGCCATGGGCGATAGCTACCCAAGAAGAGGGGATTATGAGTACATTCAAAAAAAGGCAGAAGCTGTTTTTTATGACCCAAAAATTGCCACAAAAGAAATAGTTGACGAAGTATATGCAATGGCAAATGATCGAATTAAATTGATTAAAACACTTACCATTGCAAAAAGTGCTATCCGACACAATATGGCAAAAGATTTGCCAAAAATTCACGTTCCTACCTGCATCATTTGGGGGAAAAACGACACCGTAACTCCACCTGAAGTAGCCTTAGAATTTGACCGATTGTTACCTAATTCAACCTTATATTGGATTGATAAATGCGGTCATGCTGCAATGATGGAACATCCTGACGAATTCAATCGTTTACTTGAAGTATGGTTACAAGAAAAAAGTGAAACTTTAAAAAACACCACTTCAACCATGTAATATGAAAATCAATACGGCCGAATTCATTATTAGCAATTCTGATGTCTCTAAATGTCCTTTAGAGCGCTTGCCCGAATATGCATTTATTGGTCGTTCAAACGTGGGTAAGTCTTCGTTGATTAACATGCTAACCAACCATAAAAATTTAGCAAAAACATCAGGGAAACCAGGAAAGACACAATTAATTAATCATTTTAAAATTAATTCCAATTGGTTTTTGGTGGATTTACCAGGTTATGGTTATGCCCGAGTTTCCAAAAAAACAAAGCAAGTTTTTCAAGAATTCATAACTGATTATTTTGAAAAAAGAGAACAATTAGTTTGTGCTTTTGTTTTAATCGACATCCGATTGGAAGCACAAAAGATAGATTTAGAATTCATTCAATACCTTGGAGAAGCTGGAATTCCGTTTTGTATCATTTTCACCAAAGCAGATAAAATCAGTAAAACCAAAATAGATTCGAATGTGGCGGCTTATAAAAAGCAACTTCACGCCAATAATTGGGAAGAAATCCCTCCTTATTTTATTACCTCAGCCACAGAAGTTATTGGCAAAGATGCTCTTTTAGATTATATTGAAGGCATCAATGAAATGGTATACAAGGACATTAATTCCTTTTAATTTTTATTTCAATTCTAATTTTTCGGCAAAATAATCGGTGAAATCACGCATGGTTGCCGACATTTTTTCATCATTGGTAGCACGCTCATAAGTATCGGCCATAGCAACCAACGATTGATGAATAAAGATTTTCATTTCATCTACAGGCATGTCTTTGGTCCATAAATCAATTCGAAGCGATTCTTTCTTTGCACTATCCCAAATAGATAACATAATGGCTTTAGCCGCTTCATCTTGAACTCCACCATCTTGAGCAGTCCATTTTAAAGATTCAGGAATTTTATTTTCGTCTAATTCTACGGTAAATTTTATTTCGGAGGTATTGCTATTACTCATTGTTTTTTGGTTTGTATTTGGATTTTTCAAATATATCTGTTGGGTCTGCTTTTAACAATTGAACAACTGAGACTTCGTTGTTTTGCATATACGATCGAACAATTTGCCAACCTACCCATTGCCCTACTCGTCCTGGTGTTTCATTATCAATCTCTAAATAAAATTTAGAAAAAGGAGCCAAATTTATAAAGCGGTTAGGCAATTTCGATTCCGTACTGTATAATAATTTATTGCTTACGAAATATTCCCACATGTAACTTTCATTTTCTTGACACCATTTCACCTGTTTCTCAGTATATCCAATACGTTCTGCATCGCTATAATTTGGTAATAAAATATCTTTTAGATACAATTCCTTTCCCGAATTGATCATTAAGGTCAATAAATCTTTGTTTGTAGAACCTGGAACAATTCGATAAGACAAACTGGATACAATATCCGGAAGCATTTGTCTTTGCTCAAAATTCTGTCTTAAATATGTAGGGAATTCCGAATAAAATTTATGGTCTTTCCCCAAATACAACTCCAAAGCAATAACTAATTTATCATTAGCATAAATGGCCTTATTTAAATAATCCATTTCTCCAATTGCCGTATATATTTGAGGCACCTTAATCGTTGGAAAATAATATTTAATATGCTTAAATAAGTCCTCTATTTCGGTTTGTTGTAAACCGAAATTTTTATATTTTTTTTCTACTTCTTGATACAATTGGCGCCATTGCGGATGTTGCATTTTCTCTACCCAAGCAGCATCTGGAATTTCATTCGGAAAGAAATCGGGATATTCTGCTTTTACCTTGGCTAATTCTTGCGGAGTAGCATTAAAAAAAGCTTGCTCAAAGCGATACACTTTCATCGTTACCGGAATTTTCTCTACCTCACGTTCAATTTTACTTTGTTTATTACAAGAGAAAAATAAGAATCCAAAAGCAAAAAGATAAATATATTTTCGCATAGTTAATTTTAATATTTTTGCAAATATACATCACCAAATCGTAATTCATTCTTAAACTATGGGTAAAAAAAGTACTATTCAAGTAGAAAAGGTAAACGAACATATTGTAAACTGGTTAAAATCCTACGCGAATACAGCTAAAGTAAACGGATTTGTAGTTGGAATTTCGGGTGGCGTAGACTCGGCAGTGACCTCAACCTTGTGTGCGCAAACTGGCCTACCTACACTTTGTGTTGAAATGCCCATACACCAAGCCAGCAGCCAAGTAAATAGAGCTAAAGAACATATTGATCAACTCATGTTGCGTTTTTCAAATGTGAGTAGTATTGAATCCAATCTTACTCCTATTTATGATTCGTTTAAAGCAACGATGCCTGAAAGCGAGGAGGAAACTAAATATAATTTGGCTTTAGCCAATACAAGAGCGCGACTTCGAATGACTACTTTATATTATCATGCCGGAATTCACGGCTATCTTGTAGCAGGAACTGGAAATAAAGTAGAAGATTTTGGAGTTGGTTTTTACACGAAATACGGAGATGGCGGAGTAGATGTGAGTCCGATTGCCGATTTAATGAAGAGTGATGTGTATGCACTTGGCAAGTATTTAAACATTCCGGAAGCCATTCAAATTGCGGCTCCCACAGACGGTTTATTTGGCGACAACCGCACCGATGAAGACCAGCTCGGCGCAAGTTATGACGAATTGGAATGGGCCATGCATGAAAGTGAAAAAGAAAATCAGGCATTGAATTATTCTGAAAGAGAAACCGAAGTATTAAAAATTTACCATAAACTAAATAGTTCCAATAAGCATAAAATGGTTCCAATTCCTATTTGCATCATCCCAATTGAATTAAAATAATATAACATAAATTTCTTTTTTATTCAAAATTCTTTTTGTAACTTTAGAATAATAGTGTTAAATCATTTAAACAAAAAGTTATGATAAGTGTTTGTCTTGCCGATAATTTACCTGCGGTACATTTCGGCGTAAAATCTTATTTTAGAGAGCATCCTGAAATTAATGTGGTAGCCAATGTTGCTGAATTCCCATTAATATTAGAGGCCTTGAAAAATAAAAAAATCGATGTTTTGGTCGTCGATCTCGAGTTAAAAGGATTGAAGAATATTTTTGATTTAAAATCATTAATAAGCAACAATCCCAAAATGAAAATTATTGTTTATACTAGTTTGAACGAACAAGTATATGCCTCTAATTTCATCAAAGCAGGCGTTTCGGTTTTTTTACAAAAATCATCTAAGCTAGAAACCCTAGGAATTACGATTGTTAATTTGGCTCATGGATTGATTTCCAATGAAACCAGAGGATTATCTAATTACAGAGGAGGAAATGAAATGTACAGAAAACTCTCCAATAGAGAAGTAGAAGTATTGCGTTTCTTAAGTAACGGAAAGAAAAACAGCGAAATATCTAAGATTTTAGGTTTAAATGAAAAGACGATAAGTACCTACAAACTTCGTCTGTTAAAAAAATTGAATGTTTCTAATTTAGTTGATTTGGTTAACAAAGCCAACAACCTAGTACTCGTTTAAGAGAAAAGGGATACCCCCAAAGTCCCTTTAAATTAGAAAAAAGATTAATTGTGTCGGGAAATTACTCTTCCCAGTTTTTTAGAAAAAATATTAGTTAACCCTAAATAATCCATCACTAAGGATAAGGTTTCTGCATTGTCAGTTTCTACTTCTTTAACAATGGAAGATTTTAGCTCATCTATTATTTTGTTAACCAAGTACCAACGAAGTGTCACTATCGTTTCGGTTACATATTGGCTAATTGTTTTGTCTTTGGCTTTTACAAAAATGTTTTTGGCTTCCCAATTGTGTAAAAGTTCTCGTTCGTCATTCATTAAAATTGAAGTAACTTCTTGAGACAATTCACTTGGCAAATGGGATAAGTATTGATCTAACTCAAAGGTTTCATTTTGATTAAAATATGCAATCAAATCATTGTAAATACCTTTAAATATAGGATTTGCTAATTCAATTTCGTCTTCTTGTAAACTTAAGAAAATACGTTGATGTACTTTATACCGATTCATCTCGCGCACTTCTTGAAGCTCTCCTTTTTCGTTGGTTTTCAAAATTACATCTTCAAATTCATCTTCTACATTTCCATAAATAAGAAGAATTTCAATGATCTTATGCTCTAATTCAAATTGAATATCAATGGAAGGGGCAGCAATTTGAGTTTCATTTTTTACAACTTCAAATGCCTTTTGCTCTTCTTTTTGTTTTTTACCTAACTCTGCAATGTCTTTTTTTACTAGCTGAGCCAAGGTATTAAAAAGTACTTCTTCAGAAATATCCATAATTCGGGACACTTCTTGAATGTATACTTCGCGTTTAATTCGGTCTGGAATTTTAGAAATACTAGCCACCATATCCCGAATCAAATCGGCTTTTTTAATTGGATCATTTTTAGCATCCTTCATTAAAAGGGATGCTTTAAACTGAATAAAATCCATGGCATTATCTTCAAGATATTGAGTTAACTCTTGAAGAGGTGTTTTTTTGGCAAAACTATCTGGATCTTCTCCATCTGGGAAAGCACAAACTTTCACATTCATACCTTCTTCCAAGATCAAATCGATTCCTCTAATGGAAGCTCGCAATCCGGCGGCATCCCCATCAAAAAGTACGGTAATATTTTTGGTTAGACGATTAATCAACCTAATTTGATCTGGAGTCAACGCAGTTCCCGAAGACGCAACCACATTTTCAATTCCGGCTTGATGCATCTGAATTACATCGGTATATCCTTCAACCAAATAGCATCGATCTTGTTTGGCAATGGCTTGTTTGGCATGGTAAATTCCGTATAAAACTTTACTTTTATGGTAAAGGTCACTTTCGGGAGAGTTTAAATACTTGGCTGCTTTTTTATCATTCGTTAAGATCCTTCCTCCAAAACCTAAAACACGCCCCGACATGGATTGAATAGGAAACATCACACGACCTTTAAAACGATCAAATTGTTTGTCTTCACCAACAATAGTCAATCCTGTTTTTTCAAGAAATTCCAACTTGTATCCTTTACCAAGGGCTTCTTTAGTAAGTGCATCCCAAGTATTAGGCGAATACCCTAATTGAAACTTCTTGATGGTATCATTTGTGAATCCGCGTTCTTTAAAATAAGTATAAGCTATGGCTTTACCTTCTTCGGTATTTATCAAAACATCTTGAAAATACTTACTTGCAAATTCGGAAACCAAATACAAACTTTCTTTTTCATTGGCCACCTCTTTTTCTTCATTCGAAAGTTCGCTTTCTTCAATTTCGATGTTGTATTTTTTTGCCAAATAGCGAATGGCTTCCGGATAGGTAAAATGCTCGTGCTCCATGATAAAAGCTATCGCATTTCCGCCTTTGCCCGAACTAAAATCTTTCCAAATTTGTTTCACAGGAGAAACCATGAACGAAGGAGAACGCTCATCAGAAAACGGACTCAAGCCCTTGAAGTTACTACCGGCACGCTTTAACTGAACGAAATCGCCAATAACCTCCTCAACTCGAGCAGCTTCATATACTTTATCTATGGTTTCTTTTGTAATCAATTTTAGGATCTAAGATTATAGGTTCTAAGGTTTCAAAGTTACATGTTTTTAAATAAAAAAACCTAGAAGGAAATAAAAACCTTCTAGGATGAATTGCAAGTCAAACCAGCAAATTATATTAATTCCAATCGAATCGGATTCCTAATGAAATGTTGTTTTGTTTTATCAAATTATTTTCAAATAATGGATTCAAATCATACTTAACATATAAACTAACAGCTCTATATCCTACATACGAACTAATTCCATATATAAAATCATTAGCATTAAAATCTCCATTTTCAATTACTTCAACATCATGTCCATTCCCATCATTAAACATTTGGAATTGCTTTGATTTTAATCGCATACCTGCATAACCTCCAATACCCAATCGAACACTTTTGTGATTTTGAAATTTAGTTAATCCATCTTTAGTTTTATTTTTTGAAAAATCAAATTCTAAATGGATAGGCGCAACTAAATAAACATTTTTAAATCGAGAATCGCACAGCTGATTGGAACTAATTTGGAGATTAGTTTGATCACCATTTTTTACAAAGCTTCTATTATCGGTTGGACGAAGATTATTATACATTACTGAAAATCCATATTTCAAATGCAATAAATTATCGTTTTTCATCAACCTAGTTCTATAAGTAATCCCCCATTCATAAAAATGAGATCCAAAATATCTATAGTCTGAGCCAGCAACTTTACCGTCAGTAGCTAAATTATTCAATCCGAATGCAAAAACGAACTGTGAAGTAGTTCTTTTTTGATAAAATTCTTTTTTATTATCTGTGACTTTTAAAGACGGAAAATTTAGTGTATATCTTCCTTTTTGGATGGTGTCATTTTCAGTTACTTTTCCATCAACTTTTGATTGAACCAAATCTTTTAATTCTATTTGCACAGCATTTATTTTGCTTTCAATTATTGCAGCTCTTGTTTGGGCTAATTGCTTCTTTTTTTGATCTGCTTGTTCTTTTGTTATTGTTCCTTTTTCAATTTGCAAATTTACTTCTTCAACCTCAGTTTTTAATTTAGACTTTTCTTCAGTGGTTATTTTCTCTATTTTTTCGGCTATAGCTTTGGCCTTACTTTCAAAAGTTTCCTGAGCAACTAATTTACTTGCAAAAAGAAACAGTGTTATTACTATGTAAATGGTAATTCTTCTCATTTTTTTTGATTTAAAATATTATGTATTAATTATTAAAATTTGTTTTTATTCTTGATTTCGAGTTTGAAATGCAACTTTAATTTCTTTGTAGTTTTTAGTTATTTTTTTTAATGCTTTTTCTTTAAAGGTTTGATCTAATTCTGCGTCAACTTGAGATAAAAGACTCTTGGTGTCTACAATAACCCTAGGGCTTGTATTTAATTTTGATGGTTTATCTACAGCTGCTAGTAAATCAATAGCATTTACTTTTATAGAATTGGATACTTTAATTTCTTGTGATGACATTATCACTTTTGGAAATTGATTTTGCGCAATAACTTCATTACTTTGAAATTCAATATCTACATCTTGAATAATTATTGGATTAATTGTTGGTTGTGCTTTTTGGATTATTGAATTTGGTTTTGAAATCAAAGTAACTGCATTATGCCTTGTAGTTTCTGCTATTTGAATTTTTTGCAAATCTTGTTTATTTGTAATTACTTCCTTATTATTACTATCATTTTTTTGGCCTATAACAACACGATTTTCTTGAATACTAGCTACATCTTTTGGAGAAAAGTAAAAAAATCCAAGTGAAACAATAATCATTATACTTGCTGCAATTCCTATATTTCTATTATTTAAAAAATGAAAACGATTATTTTTTTTCTCTTCAACAACTGTCAACATTGCGTCCAATCGATCCCATGCTAAAGAACTGGGTTGTATTTCTCGAGCATTTAGTTGCTCTTTAATTTGGGTTTCTAATTTATTCGGTTCCATTGGTGTAATTTTTTAATTTACTAATATTATTCTGCAACATTTTCCTAGCATGCGATAATTGTGATTTGGAAGTTCCTTCTTTAATTCCAAGTAGTTCTGCTATTTCATGATGTTTGTAACCTTCTATTACATAAAGATTAAATACCATTTTATATCCATCTGGCAAATTATCTATTAAAAATTGAATGTCATCAACAGAAAACTGACTTTCAATAGAATTAGAACTTTCCTCTGTATAAATTTCTTCTTCAAGAAACTTAACTTTTTTTTGAACTCTAAGAAAAGAAATACATTCGTTTACCATTATTCTCCGAATCCAACCTTCAAAACTGCCTTCATGTTTAAAGTTTTTCAAACTGATAAAGGCTTTCATAAAAGCGGTTATCATTACATCTTCCGCCAAATGCATATCTTTAATATATTGCCTACAAACCCCTAACATTTTCGGAGAAAATTTAGAATAAATTTGATGTTGAGCATGCCGATTACTCTCGACGGCTTGCTCGATTAATTCTTTTTCTGCAATATGTAAGTTAATAACTTTCATAATTCTTTATCAGCACACCTTTTGTTTTCGTTTGCCAACAAATACCCTAGTTCTATTAGCATAGACGAGAGCCAATGTAAAATGGTTGCATCAATAAATAGAAATATCATAATTTGAATATAAATCTAATAAAAAAACCCACCTAAGGTGGGACTTTTATATAAAATTGATGCTTAAATGAGTTACAATATCAACATAGCATCTCCGTAAGAATAGAATTTATATCCTTCTTTTACGGCTTCTTCGTAGGCTTTTTTCATTAAATCATGACCACAAAATGCAGAAATCATCATTAATAAAGTTGATTTTGGAGTATGAAAATTAGTAATCATAGCGTCTGCAATACTAAAATCATAAGGAGGAAAAATAAATTTATTGGTCCAACCTTGATATGGATTTAATGTTCTTTGTGAAGAAACAGAACTTTCAATAGCACGCATTGAAGTCGTTCCTACTGCACAAATTCTCTTTTTCTTAACTTTCGCACTATTAACAATATCACACGCTTCTTGAGTAATTTTTAACTCCTCAGAATCCATTTTGTGTTTTGATAAATCTTCAACTTCAACAGGATTAAATGACCCCAATCCAACGTGCAGCGTTACTTCGGCAAAATTAATCCCTTTAATTTCTAATCTTTTTAATAAATGTTTAGAGAAATGCAAACCAGCAGTTGGTGCCGCTACTGCTCCTTCTTCTTTTGCATAAATTGTTTGGTAACGCTCTGCATCTTCTTCAGTTACTTCACGATTGATGTATTTAGGAATTGGTGTTTCTCCAAGTTCAGTTAATTTATTTCTAAATTCTTCATAAGATCCATCATAAAGAAAACGTAATGTTCTTCCACGAGAAGTAGTATTATCAATCACCTCAGCAACTAATGAATCGTCCTCACCGAAATATAATTTATTTCCAATTCTAATTTTTCTTGCAGGATCAACCAAAACATCCCATAGACGTTGCTCTGCATTTAATTCTCTTAACAAGAAAACCTCGATACGAGCACCTGTTTTTTCTTTATTTCCATACATTCTTGCTGGGAAAACTTTGGTATTGTTTAAAATCATTACATCTCCATCATCAAAATAATCGATAACATCTTTAAACATTTTATGTTCTATAGTTCCTTTTTTTCTATCAACAACCATTAAACGAGCTTCGTCACGGTTTTCTGCTGGAAATTCTGCAAGTAATTCTGTTGGTAGATTGAATTGAAAATGAGATAATTTCATTTGTAATGAGTTTAAGTTTATGATTGTTTTACCTTGATTTTTATATCAAGGCAGCAAATATACGATGGTGAGATAGGCGTTGTCAAGTGTTTTGCCGTTTATTTTTTAATTTATTGCTGAGGCACTAAGCCTATATGGTTCTTTGTTGGTTTAAATTTCAGTAACCTGAAATCCAAGTATTTTCAAATCACTCCAAAATGCCGGGTAAGATTTAGAAACCACATCGGCATTTGCAATCGTGAGTGGCATTTTTATGGCTAAGGGAGCAAATGCCATGGCCATTCGGTGGTCTTGATAGGTTTTGATAATTGCATTATTTAATTCAATATTTGGAAACCCTTGTATTGATATCGAATCTTCTGTAATTTGAACGGATGCGCCCAGCAGTGTTAATTCGTTTTTTAAGGCCTCCAAACGATCGGTTTCCTTAATTTTTAAGGTATGCAAACCCGTTAATTTACATTCTATTCCCAAGCCAAAGCAAGTCACAGCAATAGTTTGAGCAATATCGGGAGAGCTGATAAGATTGAAGTTGATAGTATCCGGTTTAAAGTTCGAATTTTTACTGATTTTTATGGAGTTATCAGAATTGAAAACCGTTTCTACACCAAAATTTTTATAGATTTCTACTAAAACAGAATCCCCTTGCAAACTATTTTTCTTGAAATTAGACAAGGTGATTTCGGTACCAATTTCTGATAAAGCGACTATTGAATAAATATAAGAGGCCGAAGACCAATCACTTTCAACATGTATTGATTTTGAACTTTCAATAAATGGTTTTGGATGTATTTTTATGCTATTATTTACAAAGGAAGTCTTGACTCCAATTTCACCTAACAAATCCAAAGTCATCTGAATATATGGTCTTGATGTGATTGCTCCCTCAAGGGTTAACTCCAATCCATTTTCAAGCTTGGGTGCTATTAACAACAAGGCAGAAACAAACTGACTGCTCACATTTGCTGGAAGCGAAACCTTACTTTGAATTAGTTTTTTTCCGACAATTTTAATGGGAGGAAAACCCTCTTTTTCAATATAAGTGATTTCAGCACCAAGTTGATTTAATGCATCTACCAAAATTTGAATGGGTCTTTCTTGCATTCTTGATGAGCCTGTTAAAATAACTTCGGCACCCTCTTGAATAGCAAAAAAAGCAGTTAGAAAACGCATTGCTGTACCGGCATGATGCACGTCAATAATCAACGATTTTTGATTTATAATTTTTAATTTTTGAAGTGCGTCAACCATAACTTCCGAATCATCGGAATTTGAGGCATTTTCAATAGAAATATTTGGATAAAGTGCTTGCAACAACAACAATCGGTTGGTTTCCGATTTGGATCCCGTGATTGCTATTGTAGCATTTTGAATTTTGAATTTTGAATTTTGAATTTTCAGATTCACAATTATTTCAGCTTGGAATTATTTTGATGGCGGTCGTGATCGCGATTGGTTTTTAAATCTAACTTTTTATCAAAAGCAGCCTGTAAATCAATTCCGGTTTGATTGGCTAAACAAAGCACTACAAAAACTACATCGGCCAATTCTTCTCCCAAATCTTTATTTTTATCAGATTCTTTTTCGGATTGTTCGCCGTAGCGTCTTGCAATAATACGAGCCACTTCACCTACTTCTTCGGTAAGTTGAGCCATATTGGTTAATTCATTAAAATAACGAACACCGTGGTTTTTAATCCAATTGTCTACTTCGAGTTGGGAATTTTTAAGATCCATAATTATTCTTTATTTTTTGTATCAATTATTATTGTCACAGGTCCGTCATTAAGCAAAGCTACTTTCATATCGGCTCCAAACTGTCCTGTTTGCACTTTTTTTCCAATTTCGACTTCCATTTGAGCAATGAATTTTTCATAAATAGGAATAGCAGTTTCGGGCCTTGCTGCTTTTATATAGGAAGGTCGATTTCCTTTTTTGGTGGAAGCATGAAGCGTAAACTGACTCACAATTATCACATCGCCAGCCACATCCTTCACCGAAAGATTCATGACCTCATTTTCATCACCAAAGATGCGAAGATTCGCAATTTTTGAAACCAACCATTGAATATCTTCTTGGTTGTCGGCTTCTTCAATTCCAATTAATATTAGTAATCCTTTTTGAATTTCTGCAACAATATTACTTTCAATGGTTACCGATGCTTGAGTTACTCTTTGAATTACAGCCTTCATAATTTACAATTATTCTCTTGTTTTATCACTCGCAATTCGATCGTCTTTATAAATATCGGTGCGGTAATGTTCGTCATCACCTTCTAATATTTTCAAATAACTATTGTAACGCGTCCAAGAAATTTCATCTTCTTCTAATGCTTTTTTTATGGCGCAATGAGGTTCTTCTTTATGTAGGCAATTATTAAATTTACATTGGTCTTTTAATTTGAAAAACTCAGGAAAATAACCACTTATTTCTTCTTTTTCCATGTCTACAATTCCAAATCCCTTAATTCCTGGCGTATCAATAATTTTTGCATCAAAAGACAAATCATACATTTCAGCAAAAGTAGTGGTATGTTGTCCTTGCTTACTTTGTTCTGAAATGGTTTTAGTTTTCAATAACAAACTTGGTTCTAAAGCATTAACTAATGTCGATTTTCCAACACCAGAATGTCCAGAAAACATGGTGATTTTACCCACCATAAGTTCTTTTAATTGATCAACTCCTTTATTTTGAGTAGAAGAAACTCGAAGACATTGGTAACCAATTTGCTCGTACACATGTTGCATGTATAGCTGCTCCTCTAAAGTCTCATCGGTTAAGGTGTCAATCTTATTGAAAACCAAAATAGTGGCTATTCCATATGCTTCCGCAGTGACTAAAAATCGGTCAATAAAACTAAAGGTGGTTGGTGGATTATCGATGGTGATTAAGAGAAAAACATAATCCAAATTGGAGGCAATAATGTGCATTTGATGCGACAAATTTACCGATTTCCGAACAATGTAATTTTTTCTCTCGTGTATATTATGAATCGTCCCTGTAGTTACATCTGAAGTTTCATCCAATTCAAAATCTACAATATCACCCACAGCAATTGGGTTGGTACTTTTAATGCCTTTCACCCGAAACTTCCCTTTAATTCGACATTCTACAAAGGTGCCGTCTTCCGATTTTACGGTGTACCAACTTCCAGTAGATTTATAAACGAGTCCGGTCATAGACATTAACGATTGATGATTAACGAATTTAGATTTATGCAAAAATAAGCAATTCAAAAATCAAATATCGTTAATCGACATTCAAAAATATTATGAATTAAATACCTTTTCTTGATGTGCAATGCTCTCTTGGTGAATGGCTTTAAAAAATTGGATGATAAATTCTTCACTTAATCCTTTCTGGCTTCCGTCTAAAATCATTTTTTCTAAGACCTCATTCCATCTTTTGTTTTGCAAAACGGCCACATTTTTCTCTTTTTTAAGTGCGCCAATGCTTTCGGCCACTTTCATTCTTTTTCCAATTACTTCCAATAATTTAGAATCAAATTCATCAATTTGCAGACGCAATTTTAATAAATTTTGTTGGTAATCATCGGTTTCATCGGTTTCCTTTCGGATAATTAAATTGGAAACAATATCTTTTAGTTGCGTTGGAGTCACTTGCTGAGCGGCATCGCTCCATGCATTATCTGGGTCAATATGGGTTTCAATTATCATCCCATCATAATTAAGATCAAGTGCTTCTTGGGTAACCTGAAAAATCATATCTCTTTTTCCAGTAATATGGGAAGGATCAATTATGAAAGGCAAATTAGCATATTTATGTTGCATATCGATTGCAATTTGCCATTCGGGATTGTTTCTGTATTTGGTTTTTTCATAAGTAGAAAAACCCCTGTGAATAATTCCGAGTTTCTTAATTCCGGCGTTATGCAAACGCTCTACTGCTCCAATCCAAAGTGACAAATCGGGATTAACTGGATTTTTCACCAAAACTATTTTATCTGTATTTTGCAACGCATCGGCAATTTCCTGAACTGCAAAAGGGTTTACTGTAGTTCGTGCGCCAATCCAAAGCACATCAATATCATGCTCTAAAGCCAACTGAACATGGTGCGCATTGGCCACTTCTATTGCCATGAGCAAACCGGTTTCTGCTTTAGCTTTTTGCAACCACTTCAATCCAATTTCACCTACTCCTTCAAATCCTCCAGGGCGTGTTCTTGGTTTCCAAATACCAGCACGAAAAATAGACACATTAGACCCTTTCAACTCCAAAGCAGTTTTTAAAACTTGCTCTTCCGTTTCTGCGCTACAAGGTCCGGCTATTACTAATGGATGAGAAAAATTAAGCTCACTGATCCAGCTTTTCATTGCTTTTTTATCTTTCATTTTTGCTTTTGCAATTTCCAAATTATATTATGGATGATTTGCAGCAAAATTACTAAACCAATAGCAACTAACACAGAAACAATTGCCAAAACTGAATTAATATTTAAAAATTATCATAATTTGTCAATTTAGCCGTTATCTATTTTATGGCTTTAGTATTCCTTTATTAATTATTACATTTGCTTCAAATATCAAATCTATGTCAATAGAAGTTCAAAATATCTCTAAAAGTTATGGCACTCAAAAAGCGCTAGACGATGTTACTTTTTCAGTAAAAAAAGGGGAAATAGTTGGTTTTCTTGGTCCAAATGGCGCTGGAAAATCGACATTAATGAAAATACTAACGACTTATATTGCTGCAGATGAAGGAACAGCATCGGTAAACGGAAACGATGTGAACCTAAACCAAAAAGCGGTACAACTTTCTGTTGGGTATTTAGCAGAACACAATCCGTTGTACTTGGATTTGTATGTTAGAGAATATTTGGCATTTAATGCCGATGTCTATAAAGTTTCCAAATCAAGAATTGAGGAGGTAATTCAATTAACGGGATTAGCTTCTGAATGTCACAAAAAAATAGGAGAATTGTCTAAAGGATACCGACAAAGAGTAGGTTTAGCAACTGCGCTTTTACACAATCCCGATGTTTTAATATTAGACGAACCTACTACAGGATTGGATCCAAACCAATTGGTAGAAATACGAAATGTGATAAAAAATGTAGGAAAAAACAAAACCGTTTTTCTTTCTACACACATCATGCAAGAAGTGGAAGCCATTTGCGACCGTGTAATCATTATCAATAACGGGAAAATTGTAACCGATAAAAAACTTGATAAACTAGTTTCTGAAATCCAAGAGCAAGTAATTGAGGTTGAATTTGACAAAGAAATTGATGATAGTTTAATTTCTAAATTACCTGAAATAAAGTCCTATAAAAACACACATGACAAAGTGTGGGAACTGACTTTTGAAACAGAAAAAGATTGCCGTTCTTCGGTATTTGATTTTGCTCAAGAGAACGGATTGAAAACTTTACAGCTGAACCTAAAAAGCAAAAATCTAGAAACCATTTTTAGAGAAAAAACATCAAAAAAATAAAACTACTTTTATAGGATGAGGAACTTTTATTTGGTGTTTCTTTTATTGACGTTAACTGTTTTTGGTCAAGACAACAAGGATACCAACGCCATTGATGTTTCTTTATTTTATGGAAATGTAATTCCGCATACTACTGACTTGTATCATTTACAAGGGCATCCCGACGGAATGATGGTTAGTTTTTTAAAACAAACTCATGGTAAAGAGGAATGGCATTCTGCCTTTAATTTTCCAGATTATGGAGTTTATTTTCAATACCAAAATTACAACAACAATTTTCTTGGAAAATGCTATGGGATTGGTGCTCTGTATAATTTTTATTTTTTAAATAGACACCTAGAATTGAAAGTTTCTCAGGGTATTGGTTATGCAACGAACCCTTATGATAAAGTATCAAATAGCAAAAATAGGGCTTTTGGCTCAGAATTTATGGCCAATACCAACATTGGATTAACCTATAAAAAAGAACATTTATTAGATAATTTAGGAATTCACGCCGGGCTTTTATTTACTCATTTTTCTAATGGAAGAACCAAAACTCCAAATAGTGGCATCAATACTTTTTTAATAAATGTTGGATTGAATTATGATTTTTCAAACAATAATAAAAGAGATATAGATACTACATTAGTTAAGAAAAACTACAGCGAGCCTATTAAATACAATTTTGTTTTGCGAACCGGATTCAATGAAAGTGCGATTATTGGTAGCGGTCAATATCCGTTTTATCATGCCTCATTTTTTATTGATAAACGATTTAATAGAAAAAGTGCTTTACAATTTGGAACCGAATTATTCTTAACAAATTCAATTAAAGATTATATAAAATACATGTCGATTGCCTATCCAGAAATGAATTTAGATGCCAACACCGATTACAAAAGAGTAGGTTTATTTGCGGGATATGAATTGTTTATTAATAAAATTTCTTTAGAAGGTCAAGTTGGTTATTATGTTTATCGTCCCTTTAATGATGATATTGAAGTTTATGATAGAATTGGATTTAAATACCATTTTAATTCAAAAGTTTATACTGGTTTTTCGGTAAAAACACACTTGTTTTATGCAGAAGCTTTAGAATTTGCTGTTGGTGTACGATTATAAAAATGAAAAAAATAGTAGTATTTATAAGTTTTCTTTTGGTTTTCATTTCTTGTGAAAAGCCTAGTGATTGCATTGAGGGCAGCGGTGATTTGGTTTCAAAAATCATCCCGGTAAATCCATTTTCACGAATAAAAGTATATCGTGGAGTTGCTGTAACTATTATACAGGGGAATGAATATAAAGTTGAAATAAGATCGGGTAGTAACATTATTGATGGCATTTCGGTAAACCAAATTGGCAATCAATTAATTCTAGCCGATAATTCAAGTTGCAATTGGTTTAGAGAATACGGCCAAACCACTGTTTATATAACTACTCCTACCTTGGAGGAAATTTATTCAAAAACAGAACAAGATATTAATTCAAGTGGCGTGCTTACATATCCTGTTTTAAAACTATTTTCAATTGATAAAACTGGAGATGGAGAAAATAGCGCTGGAACAGGAGATTTCCATTTAAACATAAACAACAATTTAATTCAAATTGAAAGTAATAATGTGTCCCGATTTTACATTTCTGGGACTACCAATACTGAAATAATTAATTTTTGGTCTGGCGATAGTAGAATAGAAGCTTCAAATTTAATTGCACAAAATGTTAGTGTTTTTCACCGATCTTCTAATGATATGGTTGTGCACCCAATTCAAAGTATTACCGGAAAAATGGTTAGCACCGGAAATGTCATTCTAAAAAACAACCCTCCCATTGTAGATGTACAACAATTGTACCAAGGACATTTAATTTACAATTAGTCCTTAGAATACCTTTGTTGCAATGGCTTTAATATTTTCTGCTTTCCCCATAGAATAATAATGCAATACCGGAATTCCGGCAGCAACTAGCTCCTTACTTTGTTGAATACACCAATCAATTCCAATTTGTTTCACTACATCATTGTCTTTGGCTTTAACCACTTCCATAATTAAATCATCAGGTAATTCAATACTAAATCGATGCGGAATCAAATTGAGCTGCTTCTTTGTAGAAATTGGTTTTAACCCCGGAATGATTGGAATTGTAATACCTGCCGTTCTACATTTTTCTACAAAATCAAAGAATTTTTTATTATCAAAAAACATTTGAGTGATAATATAATCAGCGCCATTTTTTATTTTCTCTTTCAAAAAATGAATGTCACTATCCAAGCTAGGCGCTTCCATATGTTTCTCTGGATAACCAGCAACTCCGATGCAAAAATTAGTTTTGGCCGAATTTTTTAAATCTTCGTCAAGATAAATTCCATTATTTAAATTATTGATTTGCAAAACCAAATCGGAAGCAAATTCATTTCCTTCTTTTTCGGGTTTGAAATAAATTTCGTTTTTTAAAGCATCACCACGAAGTGCTACCACATTATCAATTCCAAGGAAATCCAAATCGATCAAAAGGTTTTCAGTGTCTTCTTTAGTAAATCCTCCACATAAAATATGCGGAATCGCATCTACATTATACTTATTTTGAATTGCCGCACAAATACCTACCGTTCCCGGACGTTTTTTTACAATTTTCTTTTGCAATAAACCGTTTGGTAACTCCTTAAACTCATACTCCTCTCGATGGTAGGTAACATCAATAAACGGAGGATTGAACTCCATTAACGGATCAATACTATCAAAAATGGATTGAATGTTTTGTCCTTTTAAAGGCGGTAAAATTTCAAATGAAAACAAAGGTTTTCCTTTGGCGTTTTCGATGTGTTGTATTACTTTCATTTTACTGGGTTTTGGGTCTTAGGTCAAGGGTAGTTGGACTAAAACCTAACACCCTAAACCTTACACCTTTTATTAATCTGCTATATTTGGACTTAGCCATTTGTGTGCCATTTCAGTAGATGTTCCTCTTCTTTTGGCATAATTAATTACTTGATCTTCTTTTATTTTTCCGAGACCGAAATACTTACTTTCAGGGTTTGCAAAATAATATCCTGAAACTGATGCTGCAGGCCACATGGCCATACTTTCGGTAAGTTTTACGCCTATTTCTTGTTCCACATTTAGCAGTTTCCAAATAGTTGGTTTTTCTAAATGATCTGGGCAGGCAGGATAACCTGGCGCCGGACGGATACCTTTATATTCTTCGGAAATTAATTCCAAATTAGATAAGTTTTCATCGGAGGCATATCCCCAAATTTCTTTACGAACTTTTAGATGTAAATATTCTGCAAATGCTTCCGCCAAACGATCCCCTAATGCTTTTACTAAAATCGCATTGTAATCGTCTAATTGTTTTTCAAATTCGGCTGCTTTTTCATCCACTCCAAATCCTGTTGTTACACAAAAACAACCAATATAATCTTGCTTTGAAGTTTCTTTAGGTGCAATAAAATCGGCTAAAGCAATATTCGGTGCACCAGCAGTTTTTTGCGATTGCTGTCTTAGAGTCAGAAGTTGGAGGCTAGATGATGCATTTGTTACTTCTATATCATCATCATTTATTGTATTGGCAGGGAAAATGCCCAAAATTCCTTTAGCGGTTAGCCATTTCTCTGAAACAATTTTGTGCAACATCATTTGTGCATCTGCAAATAAACTCGTTGCTTGTTCGCCAACTACTTCATCGGTTAATATTGCTGGATACTTTCCATACAATTCCCAAGAACTAAAAAACGGAGTCCAATCGATATAATCAACCAATTCAGATAAATCTACTTCTACGGTTTTAGTGCCAATAAAATTTGGTTTAACCGGTGTAAAATTATCCCAATCCAATTGTAATTTATTTTTTCGAGCCTCTTCAATAGATAAGAAATTTTTATCACGACTTCTACTTAAATACCCTTCGCGTAAAGCATCGTATTCTTCACGAATGGCTTTGGTATAGGTTTCTTTAGTTTCTGCTTGAAGCAAATTACTTGCAACAGTTACTGCTCTAGAAGCATCATTTACATGGACCACGGTTGATTTATATTCGGGGGCAATTTTCACAGCAGTATGTGCACGAGAAGTAGTAGCACCTCCTATCATTACCGGAATTTTAATATTCAATTTATCTAATTCCTTAGCCAAATATACCATCTCGTCTAGCGAAGGCGTAATTAACCCGCTAAGCCCTATAATATCGGCCTTGTGTTCTATTGCTGCCTGAATAATTTTCTCTGGTGGAACCATAACTCCGAGATCTACAATTTCAAAATTGTTGCACCCTAATACCACCGCTACAATATTTTTTCCAATATCATGAACATCTCCTTTAACAGTGGCTAAAACTATTTTACCATTACTTGATGAAGAAGAACTGTCTTTTTCAAGTTCAATAAACGGAAGTAAATAAGCCACTGCTTTTTTCATTACACGCGCTGATTTTACTACTTGAGGTAAAAACATTTTACCGCTTCCAAATAAATCACCCACCACATTCATCCCTGCCATAAGATGCACCTCGATCACTTCAATTGCCTTGTCTGAATTGATTCGAGCTTCTTCAACATCAACTTCAATAAACTCATCGATACCTTTTACTAAAGCATGAGTTAAACGCTCTTGAAATGCGCCTTCTCTCCATTCCAAACCTTGTTTGTTGCCATCTGAATTTTGAGAACTTACTCCTTTAAAACTTTCGGCAAAATCCAATAGTCTTTCGGTTGCATCCTCTCTTCTATTGAGTAATACATCTTCAACATGTTCTAAAAGCGTTTTATCTATTTCGTCATAAATTTCAAGCATTTCTGGATTTACAATTCCCATGGTCATTCCATTTTGGATGGCATGGTATAAAAAGGACGAATGCATCGCTTCACGCACTTTATCATTCCCTCGAAATGAAAACGAAACGTTACTCACCCCTCCTGAAACTCCGGCGTATGGCAAGTTTTCACGAATCCATTTTGTTGCTTTGAAAAAATCTAAAGCATTTAGTTTATGTTCGTCCATTCCGGTGGCAACCGGAAAAATATTTGGATCAAAAATGATGTCTTGCGCAGGAAAATGCACTTGATTTACAAGAATATCATAGCTTCTTTTGCAAATTTCAATACGTCTTTCATAGGTGTCAGCTTGACCTTGTTCGTCAAATGCCATTACAATTACAGCAGCTCCATAACGTTTAATTAGTTTGGCATGGTGAATAAACTGTGCTTCTCCTTCTTTTAATGAAATAGAATTCACCACCCCTTTTCCTTGAATCACTTTTAGTCCGGCTTCAATAATTTCCCACTTGGAGCTATCAATCATAATTGGAACACGAGCAATATCGGGTTCGGCGGCAATTAGATTCAAGAATTTGGTCATGGCATACACCCCATCCAACATTCCTTCATCCATATTGACATCAATAATTTGGGCGCCACCTTCCACTTGATCTCTAGCAATAGAAAGTGCCTCTTCATAATTTTCTTCTTTTATTAATCGAAGAAATTTACGCGAACCGGTAACATTGGTTCGCTCACCCACATTTACAAAAATGGAATTTTCATCAACGAAAAGAGGCTCTAAACCAGAAAGTTGTAAGTTTATTTTGTTTGATCTATTCATAGTATTTTTTTTAGTCTACTCTGTCAAATAATATTTAACATTAACTAACTGAATTGATTGTATTAAACCTAGATTAAGTGATTGCTGTTTGTCAAAAGAAAAAATACAACTTGAGTTTGGATTTATTTCAGTGCAAGTAGAAGTAGCTCCATTTGTATAACCTGACGATGACTCAACTCCATCAACATTGACTTTAAAATAGGGAAATCCTTTAATCACAAAATTATTTGGATTATTTAATTTTATATCAAATTTTAATCGGTTGGTATTATTTCCTGTATCGGGGGTGAAAGTGAAATTTAACACCTCATAAGAAAAATTTTGCAACGGAACTTGCTCTTGGACTGGAGTTACAACATAATCACATGGAACTACAGATTGCGATTCAGGAATATAGGAAGACCCCGTAGGTGTTATTATTGTTCTACTCGGAATAATAATTGTCTTTGTACAATTATCAGCAGAAGAACAACTGAAAAGAGTGCAGAAAAAAACAAAATATACGATTTTAATAATGTTATTCATTTACTTTTTTTTAAATTAATTTTCAACTCTTCTTGGTTTAAATTCACCTGCAACCTCTGCAATTGCTTTTATATGCTCAGGAGTTGTACCACAACAACCTCCTATTATGTTTACTAAATTATCTTTTAGATATTCTCTAATTAGGGCTTGCATTTCTAGTGGCGATTGATCGTATTGCCCAAAAGCATTGGGCAATCCCGCATTGGGGTGTGCCGAAATATTCAATTGGGTATTCATTGCCAATCGTTTCAAATAGGGCTTCAATTGATCGGCACCTAAGGCACAATTAAATCCAATACTTAATAACGGAATATGTGAAATAGAAATTAAGAAAGCTTCTACTGTTTGTCCAGAAAGCGTTCTTCCAGAGGCATCGGTAATCGTACCTGAAACCATTACCGGAATTGCAATATTGCGCTCTTCTTTCACTTCTTCTATGGCAAAAAGTGCGGCTTTTGCATTCAAAGTATCAAATATGGTTTCTACCAAAAGCACATCACAACCTCCGTCAATTAGGGCTTCAACTTGTTGCTTGTAGGCAATTCGTAAATCATCAAAAGTTACAGCGCGATAACCCGGATCGTTAACATCAGGCGACATGGATGCCGTTCTATTGGTTGGCCCTATAGAACCGGCTACAAATCGAGGTCGGTCGGTAAATTCATTGGCTACTTCGCGGGCAATTTTTGCCGATTGGTAGTTGAGTTCATATACAATATCTTCAAGGTGGTAATCGGCCATTCCTATTGTGGTCCCCGAAAAGGTATTGGTTTCTACAATATCGGCACCTGCGTGAAAATACAATCGGTGGACTTGTTTTACGGCCTCGGGTTGGGTGATAGAAAGTAAATCGTTATTCCCTTTTAAAGGATGTGGAAAATCTTTAAAACGTTCACCACGAAAATCCTCTTCAGAGAAGTTATTGCGTTGTAACATGGTTCCCATTGCTCCGTCTAAAACGAGAATTCTTTCTTGTATTGCTTTTTCAATTAAAGTCATATATTATAGTATTGACACTAAAATTTATAATTAAATTCACAAAACACAGCTTGCTCTTTAGCCCCGATTGTAGTGGAAATCCTGTCTTGGACAGATTGCAACGAAAAGCGGGAAAATGGATTGCTAAAAATGCGCAAGCCATTCGCTTCAGAAAATTCCGAAATTGGAATTCTGAAAATTAGTTAAGTTATCAGGAAAGGAGAGGAGATTTTCTCGTGGTTATCTTTGTTTGAAATTCAAACTAGAATGTAGCACCTTCTACAAGGTAGGGTTGCTAAGCTTTCATAGGGTCTATTCCCTCAGGCTTTCGTGATAACAAGCAATATGTTTATGAACACTGCAAAGTACGGACATAAAAATGGTTTTTGCAAGAATTATTTTAAATAATAACTACATATTTGTATAAAAAAAAGGAGCCTATAAATAGGCTCCTCAAAAATTTAGAATTATATCTAATTATTTTTTTATGATTTTGGAAGTTCCTACTCCCGATTCTGTTTGTACTTTTACAAAGTAAACTCCAGCATTTAAATTAGCTATGTTTACTTGCATTGCATCTGTAGAATTTGAATTATTAACTTCATTTACAACTCTACCATTTAAATCGGTTACTGAAATATTCTGTATAGCTACATTGTTTTTAGCATTTACAGTGAAAACATCATTAACTGGGTTTGGTGATAGTGTGAAGTTATTAGAAAAGAAATCTTGATTAGCTGCTGATGGTCTAGCTACTGAAAATGAATCAATACCAATAATATCAGAATTGTTTCCATTTGGTCCTCCGTCTGTTACAAAATATCTGAAGGCAAATTTTACATCAGAAGGTCCAGTTAAACCAGCCACAGTATAAGAATATTGTGTCCAAGTTGTTGGATATGAAGTCAAATCAAGATTAGGATTAACTTCAACTAACAAGTTTGTGTAATCTCCTACAGCAAAAGGATCAGCAGCTGGATCAGTTGTAAAAGCACCATTTGTACTCATTCTTAATTGAAGATTATCAGCATAAGAA